>OHNH01000257.1_pt1 | contig 34038 bp, 34 predicted proteins | sample 1569561 | NCBI WGS metagenome assembly OHNH01 (sample SAMEA3879510, study PRJEB24766) | human gut metagenome | biome: human-associated habitat; feature: feces | place: USA | collected 1985/1987
TGCAACAAGTACGGCATCGCCATGGCCTTCTGCGGCCTGCGGCTGTTCCATCACTAAGGGAAAAGAACGAACCCTCTCAGTCGCCTGACGGCGACAGCTCCCCCGAGGGGGGAGCTTTATGCGAGAAAACGGACAGAAACAAGCATTCCGTTGAATGCAGCTCCTGCCGTCAGCAGAAAAAAGCTCCCCCCTTCGGGGGAGCTGGCATTGCGCAGCAATGACTGAGAGGGACATTCAAAAACGGGAAGGTGAATGATATGGCTGAAAAAATTCTGGTAGTGGGCGGCGGTGGCCGCGAGCACGCCATCATCAAGGCACTGAAAAAGAGCCCTGACTGCGGCGAGATCTGGTGCGCACCCGGCAACGGCGGCATCAGCTATGACGCAAAGTGCAAAAACATCAAGTCTACCGATGTGGACACCATGGTGGGCTTTGCCGTAGAAGAAAAGTTCGATTACGTTGTGGTGGCGCAGGACGACCCGCTGGCTCTGGGCATGGTGGATGCGCTGGCAGCAGTGGGCATCCCGGCCTTTGGCCCGGATAAGGCCGCTGCCCGCATCGAGGCCTCCAAGGTGTTCTCCAAGGACCTGATGAAGAAATACGGCATCCCCACCGCAAAGTACGAGACCTTTGACGACCCCGCCAAGGTCATGGAGTACATCAAGGCCGAGGGCAAGTACCCGGTGGTCATCAAGGCCGACGGTCTGGCACTGGGCAAGGGCGTGCTCATCTGCGAAAACGAGCAGCAGGCTGCGGACGGCGTGAAGGAGATCATGCTGGATAAGAAATTCGGCGCATCTGGCAACCATGTGGTGGTGGAGGAATTCCTCACCGGCCCCGAGGTCAGTGTGCTGAGCTTTACGGACGGCAAGGTGGTCAAGCCCATGGTGTCCAGCATGGACCACAAGCGTGCCAACGACCACGACACCGGCCTGAACACCGGCGGTATGGGCACCATTGCTCCCAACCCCTACTACACTCCGGAAGTGGCCGCTGAGTGCATGGAGAAAATTTTCCTGCCCACCATCAAGGCCATGAACGCCGAGGGCTGCCCCTTCAAGGGCTGCCTCTACTTCGGCCTGATGCTCACCCCGGACGGCCCGAAGGTCATCGAGTACAACTGCCGCTTTGGTGACCCGGAGACGCAGGTGGTGCTGCCCCTGCTGGAAGGTGACCTGCTGCACATCATGCAGGCCTGCACCAACGGCACGCTGGAAAACGAGGAGGTCAAGTTCTCGGACGGTGCTGCCGCCTGCGTCATTCTGGCTTCCGGCGGCTACCCGGTGGCTTACGAGAAGGGCAAGCCCATCACCGGCCTTGTGGACGGCCAGCTGCCCGGCGAAGAGAATGTGACGGTCTACCACTCCGGCACCGCCATCACCGAGGATGGCACCCTTGTCACGGCCGGCGGCCGTGTGCTGGGTGTCACCGCCACCGGCCCGCGGCTGACCAATGCGCTGAGCCATGCCTATGAGGCGGCAGAGAAGATCAGCTTTGAAAAGCTGCACAAGCGCAGCGATATCGGCCTGCGCGCCCTGAAGGCACTGGCAGAGAAGCAGTAAGAAAGAAAACCCTCTCAGTCGCCTGGCGGCGACAGCTCCCCCGAAGGGGGAGCTTTATGCGGGGAAATGGGCAAGCCGATGCTTTCCATCGAACGCGGTACTTTCCGCCAGCAGAAAAAGCTCCCCCTTTCGGGGGAGCTGGCACGGCGTAAGCCGTGACTGAGAGGGTCGGTTCAAAGAAAACAAAGGGGGAACCTACCCAATGGTCTATCGTATTTATGTAGAAAAAAAGCCCGGCTTTGATGTGGAAGCCACCGGCCTGAAAAATGAGCTCACCAGCCTGCTGGGCATCCAGTCGCTTACCGGTCTGCGTCTGCTGAACCGCTACGATGTGGAAGGCATCGACGAAGAACTGTTCAACCAGTGTGCAAACACCGTGTTCAGTGAGCCGCCGGTGGATAACACCTATGCCGAGCTGCCCGCCAGCGACGGCGTGTCCTTTGCAGTGGAGTATCTGCCCGGCCAGTTCGACCAGCGCGCAGACTCCGCTGCTGAGTGCATCCAGCTCATCAGTCAGGGCGAGCGCCCGCTGGTGCGCTCTGCCCGCGTCTATCTGCTGGAAGGCACCCTGACTGACGAGCAGGTGGCCGAGATCAAGAAATACGTCATCAACCCGGTGGAGGCCCGCGAGGCTTCGCTGGACACCAAGCAGACCCTGAAAATGGAGTACCCCGTGCCCGCCCCGGTCAAGGTGCTGGAGGGCTTTAACCAGCTGGACGAAGAGCAGCTGAAAAAGTTCATTGCGGACAACGGCCTTGCCATGGATCTTGGCGATATCGAGTTCTGCCAGAAGTATTTCCGCTCGGAGCACCGCGACCCCACCATCACCGAGATCAAGATGATCGACACCTACTGGTCCGATCACTGCCGCCACACCACCTTCGGCACCATTCTGGACGATGTGCAGATCGACGATGCCGTGGTGCAGAAGGCCTTTGACCGCTACATGGCCATGCGCGCCGATCTGGGCCGGGAGAACAAGCCCCGCTGCATGATGGATCTTGCCACCATCGGTGCCAAGGAGCTGAAGAAGCAGGGCATCCTGAAAAATCTGGACGAGTCCGACGAGATCAACGCCTGCACCGTCAAGATCAAGTGCGATGTGAACGGCAAGGACGAGGACTGGCTGTTCCTGTTCAAGAACGAGACCCACAACCACCCCACCGAGATCGAGCCCTTCGGCGGTGCAGCTACCTGCATCGGCGGTGCTATCCGTGACCCGCTGTCCGGCCGCAGCTACGTCTATCAGGCCATGCGCGTCACCGGCGCAGGCGACCCGCTCAAGCCGGTCAGTGAGACGTTGCCCGGCAAGCTGCCCCAGCGCAAACTGGTGACCACTGCTGCCGCAGGCTATTCCTCCTACGGCAACCAGATCGGCCTTGCTACCGGTCAGGTGGACGAGATCTACCACCCCGGCTATGTGGCAAAGCGCATGGAGATCGGCGCCGTTGTAGGCGCTACCCCCGCTTCCCACGTCCGCCGCGAGTGCCCCGCCCCCGGCGATGTCATCGTTCTGCTGGGCGGCCGCACCGGCCGTGATGGTGTGGGCGGTGCTACCGGTTCTTCCAAGGCCCACAAGCTGGACAGCCTTGAGCACTGCGGTGCCGAGGTGCAGAAGGGCAACGCTCCCATCGAGCGCAAGCTGCAGCGCCTGTTCCGCCGCGAGGATGCCTGCAGGATGATCAAGCGCTGCAACGACTTTGGCGCAGGCGGTGTGTCGGTGGCCATCGGCGAGCTGGCCGACGGCCTGTACATCGACCTGAACAAGGTCACCAAGAAGTACGAGGGTCTGGACGGCACCGAGCTGGCCATCAGCGAGAGCCAGGAGCGCATGGCTGTGGCGCTGGCCCCCGAGGACGTGGACAAGTTCATTGCTCTCGCCAACGAAGAGAACCTTGAGGCCACTCCGGTGGCAAAGGTGACGGCTGAGCCCCGCCTGAACATGGTGTGGAACGGCATGTCCATCGTGAACATCAGCCGCGAGTTCCTGAACTCCAACGGTGCCGAGAAGCACCAGAAGGTCCATGTGGAAAAGGCCACGGTCTGGCAGCCCCAGTGGGAGGGCCTGACCTTCAGCCAGAAGATGAAGAACATGGTGGGCGATTTGAACATCTGCAGCAAGAAGGGCCTGTCTGAGCGGTTCGACTCCACCATTGGTGCTGCCACCGTGCTCATGCCCTTTGGCGGTGCCTATCAGCTGACCCCGCAGAACGCCATGGTGGCAAAGCTGCCGGTGGACGGTGAGACCAGCACCTGCTCCGGCATGGCATGGGGCTTCAACCCCTTCCTGATGAGCGCAGACCAGTACAAGGGCGCTCAGATGGCTGTCATCGAGAGCGTTACCAAGCTGGTGGCCTCCGGCTTCCGCTATGAGGATGCTTACCTCACCTTCCAGGAATATTTCGAGCGTCTGGGCACCGCCCCGGAGCGCTGGGGCAAGCCGCTGGCCGCTCTGCTGGGTGCACTGGATGCTCAGATGGGTCTGGGCATTGCATCCATCGGCGGCAAGGACAGTATGTCCGGCTCCTTTGAAAAGCTGGATGTGCCTCCTACGCTGGTCTCCTTCGCCACCGCCATCGGCAAGGCAAACAAGGTGGTGTCCACCGAATTCAAGAAGCCGGAGAGCACCGTTGTGCTGGTGCGGCCCATCATCGACCCCGAGACCGGCTGCCCCAACTTCTTCTCCCTGAAGGCCAACTACAAGATGGTGGAGGACATGGTCGAAGAGGGCATGGTGGCATCCGCCTGCTCTGTGGGCTACGGCGGCATTGCCGAGGCTCTGTTCAAGATGGGCCTTGGCAACCACATTGGCTTCAAGATGCGTGCGGATAAGACCACCCATGAGATGTTCCAGCCCATGTACGGCTCCATTGTTCTGGAAATGGTGTCCGATTCTCCCGCCGGTGAGATCCTGGGCGAGACCACCAAGGAATACGTCTTTGAAGCCTGCGGCGAAAAGCTGGATATGGCCCAGCTGCAGGAGATCTGGGAAGGCAAGCTGGAGCCGGTGTACCCCTACCGCAAGGCAGGCCCCACCGTGGAAAAGATCAACGGCAAGCTGACCGCACCCGCCGCACCCAAGATCGGTGTGGCAAAGCCCAAGGTCATCATTCCGGTGTTCCCGGGCACCAACTGCGAGTACGACACCGCCAAGGCCTTTGCCCGCGCCGGTGCCGACCCGGAGATCCTGGTCATCCGCAACCTGACCCCCGCCGACGTGGCCGAGAGCTGCAAGGCACTGGTCAAGGCCATCGATAACAGCCAGATCGTCATGCTGCCCGGCGGCTTCTCCGGCGGCGACGAGCCGGACGGCAGCGCAAAGTTCATTGCATCCTTCTTCCGCAACCCGGAGGTCACCGAGGCAGTGCGCCGTCTGCTGCAGCAGCGCGATGGCCTGATGCTGGGCATCTGCAACGGCTTCCAGGCCCTCATCAAGCTGGGTCTGGTCCCCTACGGCGATATCCGCCCCATCACCGCTTACGATCCCACCCTGACCTTCAACACCATCGGCCGCCACCAGAGCATGCTGGTGCGCACTCGCATTGCATCCACCGGCAGCCCGTGGCTGTCCAAGTGCGAGGTGGGCGAACAGTTCACCGTTGCCATCAGCCACGGCGAGGGCCGCTTCGTGGCTCCGCAGGAGGTGCTGGACACCCTCATGAAGAATGGCCAGATCGCCACCCAGTATGTGGACATCGAGGGCAACCCCACCATGGACCAGCGCTATAACCCCAACGGCTCTGTGCTGGCGATCGAAGGCATCACCAGCCCGGATGGTCGTGTGTTCGGCAAGATGGGCCACTCGGAGCGCAGCGGCGAGTACCTGTACAAGAACGTTACCGGTGACAAATATCAGCCGATCTTTGAGGGCGGCGTGGACTATTTCAAGATTTGATGGTAGAATAGAGAAAAACCCTCTCCGTCACGCCTGCGGCGTGCCACCTCCCCCGAAAAAGGGGGAGGCTTTCTGGTGCTGACCGGCAGAGCGCAAAAAGCTCCCCCCTCGGGGGAGCTGGCGAGCAAAGCGAGACTGAGAGGGTTATTTTCAGGAGGAAACAATCAATGTCTCAGCATGATCGTTATATCAGCCCCTTTTCCACCCGCTATTCCTCGGACGAGATGCAGTATATCTTCTCGGACGATAACAAATTCCGCACATGGCGCCGCCTGTGGGTGGCGCTGGCCCGGGCCGAAATGGAGCAGGGCCTGACCAACATCACCCCCGATATGGTGGCTGAGCTGGAAGCCCATGTGGACGATATCAACTATGAAGTGGCCATCGAGCGCGAAAAGCTGGTGCGCCACGACGTGATGAGCCATGTGTACGCCTACGGCCAGCAGTGCCCCAAGGCTGCCGGCATCATCCATCTGGGTGCCACCAGCTGCTATGTGGGCGACAACACCGACATCATCGTGATGCGTCAGGGTCTGGAACTGGTGCGCAAAAAGCTGATCGGTGTGTTGGCAAAGCTGGGCCGCTTCGCCGAGGAATACAAGGACATGCCCTGCATGGCCTACACTCACTGCCAGCCCGCTCAGCCCACCACTGTGGGCAAGCGCGCCACCCTGTGGGCCAACGAGCTGGTGATGGACCTGCAGGAGATCGACCATCGTCTTGCTGTTCTGCAGCTGCGCGGTGTCAAGGGTACCACCGGCACGCAGGCTTCCTTTATGGAGCTGTTCAAGGGCGATGCCGATAAGATCCGCGCCGTGGATGCCTCCATCGCCAAGGAGATGGGCTTTGCGCCCGAAGCGGTCATCCCCGTGTCCGGCCAGACCTACAGCCGCAAGGTGGATGCCTTCATCCTGAACGCCCTTGCCGGCATTGGCCAGAGCTGCATGAAGTTTGCCACCGACCTGCGTCTGCTGGCTAACTTCAAGGAGATGGAAGAGCCGTTTGAAAAGAACCAGATCGGTTCCTCCGCCATGCCTTACAAGCGCAACCCCATGCGCTGCGAGCGTATCTGCGCGCTGAGCCGCTACCTGATGGTAGATGTGCTGAACCCCAGCTTCACCACCGGCACCCAGTGGTTTGAGCGCACGCTGGACGACAGCGCCAACAAGCGTGTCGCCATGGCTGAGGGCTTCCTTGCCACCGACGCTATCCTGAACATCATGCTCAACGTCACCGACGGTATCGTGGTGTATCCCAAGGTGGTGCGCAGCCGTCTGATGGCAGAGCTGCCCTTCATGGCCAGCGAGAACATCATGATGCAGGCTGTGGAAAAGGGCGGCAACCGTCAGGAGCTGCACGAGCGTCTGCGCCAGCACGCCATCGCCGCCGGCAAGCAGGTCAAGGAAGAGGGCCTGCCCAACGATATGGTGGACCGTATTGCTGCCGACCCTGCCTTTGGCCTGACCCGCGAGGAGATCGTGGCGGGCCTTGTGCCGGAGAACTTTGTGGGCCGTGCACCGCAGCAGGTGGAGGAGTTCATCGCCAATGTGCTCAAGCCCATCTTCGATGCTAACCCCGATGCCGTGGAGCAGCACGCATCCCTGAGCGTGTAATAGGGCAGGCCATCAGGGAGCTTTCTCCGCGAACAGCGACGGGTTGCGGCACCCAGCATCCGCTTCGCTATCGCTTGCGTCTTGCTGGCCGCTGCCCCAACAGCTTCTCCCTGTTTTCTGCCGCGGGCAGCGGTCGTCGCTGTTGCAAGACTCCAGTCCCGCCCTACCGCCTGCGGCGGCAGGGTCCCACCCCCAGGACATTCGCTGGAGAAACTTCCTGCCGTCCTGCCGGGTAGCTGCAGTAAATATTAAAAGGTCGTCGCCGAAAGGCGGCGGCCTTTTTTGATGCCTGTCCCCCCTTGAGAAAAATCCGCTGTCATGCTACACTGGGAGCATCATCAACAAAGGAGAACCGCGTATGCGATTGGATAAATACTTAGCCGAGACGGCCCAGTGCACCCGCAGCGAAGCAAAGGCGCTGCTTTCCAAAGGGCGGGTGCAGGTGAACGGTGCTGTCTGCAAAAAAGGGGACACCCAGCTCAAAGAAAGTGACACTGTGGCTGTGGATGGCAGAGCACTCAGCTATCAGCAGTTCGTGTACATCATGCTCAACAAGCCCGAGGGCGTGGTGAGCGCTTCCACCGACAAGCGCGACACCACCGTGGTCGATCTGGTGGGGGATGCCTATCTCCGGCGGCAGCTGTTCCCGGCGGGAAGGCTGGACAAGACCAGCACCGGCTTTGTGCTGCTGACCGATGACGGCACCTTTGCCCACGACATCCTTGCTCCAAAGCGCCACGTCTCCAAGACCTACACCGTGGTGTTGGACACGCCGCTGACCGAGCAGATGCGCACCGGCTTTGCGGCGGGCGTGACCCTTGCCGACGGCACAGCGCTTTCGCCTGCGGAGGTGACGGCCCTTTCTGCCGATGGCTGCACTGTGCGGGTGGTGCTCAAGCAGGGCGTATACCACCAGATCAAGCGGATGTTCGGCGTGTACGGCGCAGGTGTGAACGGCCTGCACCGGGATGCCATCGGCGGCCTTGCACTCGACCCGGCCCTTGCACCGGGCCAGTGGCGGGAGCTTTCTGCCGAAGAAGTGTCAAAAATTTCCAGCTGACAGGGTCGGCTTTTCACCCGAATTTCAAAAAAGCAACACATTTTTCCGGTAGAATAGGGGGCAGAACCACGCAAAAAGGCACTTTTTTGGTTCAGAATGGCCCCTGAAGATAATATTCACAAGAAAAAACTATCTTTTTTGTTGAAATATGTTGCAAAAGTAAATTCTTTTGTGTAAAATATAAAATGTAATGCAGCTAAATTGTTAAAAATCACGACCGGCTGCCGCTGCGGTTTGCACAAACGAGGAAAAGGGGTATCCATTATGGCCAATAGAGTATTTCAAAGCGTGATCTACCAGATGAAAGACGCGATCAACCGGGTGGTCGGCGTGGTGGATGAGACCGGCGCTGTTATTTCCTGCTCGGAACTGAACCTGATCGGCGAGGTGCGCGAGGGTTTCATGGCGGAGCGTCTGACCGCAGGCGACCGCTTTGTGCGCGATGGCTACACCTATCAGCAGTTCTCCAGCGCCAAGCATAATGATTATGCAGTATTCGTGGAAGGCGTGGACGAGACGGCTGGTCAGTTTGCCGCCATGCTGTCCATCAGCCTGCAGAGCATCAAGCAGTACCACGACGAAAAGTTTGATAAGTCCAACTTTATCAAGAATGTGGTGCTGGATAACATCCTGCCCGGCGATATCTATGCCAAGGCCCGTGAGCTGCACTTTGCCACCGATGTTTCCCGCGTGGTGTTCATCGTGCGTGTTACCAGCGGCGGCGATATCTCCGCCTACGATGTGGTCAGCAGCCTGTTCCCCGACAAGCAGAAGGACTTTGTGTTCAATATCAGCGAGACGGATACCGTACTGGTCAAGGAGATCCGCAAGGGCATCGACCGCACCGATATGGAAAAGCTGGCTGCCAGCATCGTGGATACCCTGTCCGGCGAGCATTACATCAAGGCTGTGGTGGGCATCGGCACCCCCATCTCCAACGTGAAGGATCTGGCTACCTCCTTTAAGGAAGCACAGATCGCCATGGAAGTGAGCAAGGTGTTCGACACCGAAAAGCAGATCATCCGCTACGATAATCTGGGCATTGCACGCCTGATCTATCAGCTGCCCACCACCGTGTGCGAGATGTTCCTGCGCGAGGTGTTCAAGCAGGGCAGCATCGAAAGCTTGGATCAGGAGACCCTGTTCACCATCCAGCGCTTCTTCGAGAATAACCTGAATGTGTCTGAAACCAGCCGCGGCCTGTTTGTGCACCGCAACACGCTGGTGTATCGTCTGGAAAAGATCAAAAAGCTGACTGGCCTGGATCTGCGTGAGTTCGACGATGCTATCGTCTTTAAGGTAGCACTGATGGTCAAGAAGTACCTGTCCAACAATCCGGCCAAATACTAATAAGCTGCAGGCTCTGCCTGCAGTGCAGAACCGGCCGCTCGAAACCGATGCTGGCCGGTTCTTTTTGCTGTGAAAACAGATTTTAATGTCAGGAGCTAATATTACCCTATGATCGATTTAGAACACGTTTCCAAGGAATATAAACGGGGCGGACCGCTGGCACTGGACGATATCAACCTCCATGTGGACGACGGCGAGTTCGTGTTCCTGCTGGGCCATTCCGGCGCAGGCAAATCCACCCTGCTCAAGCTGCTGCTGCGCGAAGAGCTGCCCAGTGAGGGCAAGGTGACCGTGCTGGGCAAGGATGTTGCCAGCCTGCACCGCCATCAGGTGCCGTATCTGCGCCGTCAGATGGGCATTATCTTTCAGGATTTCCGGCTGATCCCCACCATGACTGTGTACGAAAACATCGCCTTTGCCATGCATGTGACCAACGTCAAGAGCCGGGAGATCAGCGACCGTGTGGAGTACATGCTGGAGCTGGTGCATCTGGAGGATAAGGCCAAGGCCTATCCGGACACCCTTTCCGGCGGTGAACAGCAGCGCGTGGCTGTGGCCCGCGCCCTTGCCCACGGCCCCAAGCTGGTCATTGCGGACGAGCCCACCGGCAACATCGACCCGGAATTGAGCCTGGAAATGATGGAGCTGCTGGAGCGGGTGAGCGAAACGGGCATCACCGTGGTGGTCGTTACCCATGAGCACGAGCTGGTGCGCCAGTTCCACCAGCGCGTCGTCACCCTGAAAAAGGGCCGCATCATTTCGGATGTGCCTGCCGACAAGGAAGCCATCCGCGCACGCGCAGAGCGCAAAGAACGCCTGTTCGAGACCGAGCTGGAACCCGCTGACACCGCAGAAAAGGAGGCGGCCACCGTATGATGAGACCTTCTACCTTCTTTTTTCTGATCCGGCGCGGCATCCGCAATCTGGGCAAGCACTGGGCCATGACCTTTGTGTGCATCCTGTCCCTCAGTGTCTGTATGACCCTGAACACCTTTGCAAGCCTTGCCGAGGTGAACGTGGACAGCATGGTGAACTATCTGGGCAGCCAGAACGAGACCGTGGTCTATCTGGACCCGGAGTGTGATGATGCCACTGCGCAGGCCGTGGGCGAAAAGCTGGCGGCAATGCCCGGCGTGACCAATGTGCAGTTCGTCTCCAAGCAGGACGTGCTGAACACCTACCGCAATTACATGGAAGATTACTCCTCCCTGTGGGATGAGTTTGAAAATGACAACCCCTTCAAGGCCAACTACCGCGTTTCCATCGCGGATCTGAGCCAGATGGAGAGCATGAGCAAGCAGATGCAGGCCATTCAGGGCGTGTACAGCGTTACCGCCCCGGTGGAAATGACCAACGTCTTTGTGCAGGTGCAGCGCTCTGTTACCAAAGTGGGCCGCGGCATCGTGCTGGTGCTGATGGTCGTCAGCATCATCACGGTGGGCAGCACCATCCGCCTGAGCGTGTTTGCGCGCCGCCGCGAAATTGAGATCATGAAGTACGTGGGTGCCACCAACGGCTTGGTCACTCTGCCCTTCGTTGTGGAAGGTCTGGCCATGGGCCTGATCTCCGGCGTGCTCACTGCAGCAATCAGTTTGGGCGGCTACTCCTACATGGTGCAGGCCTCCGACGGTCTGGGCGGCGTGTGGGAAATGATCATGGGTCAGGCACTGGTGCCGGTGAGCGCCGTCTGGTCCACTATCATCCCGTACAGCCTCATCGGCGGTGCCGTTGTGGGTGGTCTGGGCAGTATGTTCTCCATCCGCAAGCACCTGAACGTGTGATCGAAAGGAGCCGCACATGAAAAAAGCACTTCATGCAAAGCCCTTCCGCCTGCAGATGCCCGGCCATACGCCGCGCCATGCACGGCCGGAGCCTGCCCGCAGCAAGCTGCTGCGCGGCGTGAGTCTGTGCCTGGCGGCGGTATGTCTTGCGGCAAGCGTCAGCTTCCAGCCGGCTACGGCAGCCACCAGCATGGCCAGCCTGCAGAACAAGCTGAACAGCCTTTCCAAATCCATCGACCAGCACAAGAAGGAGCTTTCGGACGCAAAGAAAAAGGAAGCTGCTGCAAAAGCGCTGGAAAGTGAGCTGAAGGAGCGCGTGGGGGTCATTCAGGATCAGATCAGCGTGCTGAGCACCCAGATCGCTGCTGTGCAGAACAACATTGGCCAGACCGAGCAGAAGATTACCGCCAAGGAGGCGGAGATCACCCAGAAGCAGACCGAGATCGACGGCCAGTGGGGCGATTTTAAAAAGCACATGGCTGCCATGCAGGAGCTGCGCGACGGCGGCAGCGTGGCCATGCTGAGCGCAGTGAATGACCTGTATGAGCTGCTCACCTTCAACGAGGTCATGCAGGATATCTCCATCAAAGATACCGAGATCATGGACAATATGAAGGCCGCCAAGAGCGCTCTGGAAGCAGATAAGGTGGAGCTGGAAGCCCAGCGCAAGGAGCTGACGAGCCAGAAGGCGGAGCTGGATACCCAGAACTACCAGATGAAGGCAAAGCAGAGCGAGCTGAACAGCAGCATTTCTGCGGCGCAGCTTTCTGCACAGGATGCCCAGAAGGCCCAGCAGACGGCACAGGCCGCTATTGAATCGGACGAGCTGAACTATGAGGCCGTCAAGAAAGAGATCCAGAAGCTGATCGCGGCGGCTGCATCCAGCAAGCCGCAGCTGAGCTTTACCGGCTTTGCCTGCCCGCTGAAGAGCTATACCCGCGTTTCCAGCGAGTACGGCTGGCGTAAGAACCCGGTGTCCGGCGTGAACAGGCTGCATGCCGGCATCGATCTGGCGGCCCCGGGCGGTACCCCCATCTACGCAGCCGCAAGCGGCTATGTGCAGGTGGCGGGCTGGTCCAGCGGCGGCTATGGCAACTATGTCATCATCTACCACGGAAGCATGTCGGACGGCAACGCCTACAGTACCTTGTACGGCCACATGAGGTCGGTCGCCACCAGCGCAGGCAAGTATGTCAAGCAGGGCGAGTTGATCGGCTACGTTGGCTCTACCGGCAACTCTACCGGCAACCATCTGCATCTGGAGGTCTGGAAGGGCGGCAAAAAGGCCAATGCGGTCAATCCGCGCGGTTATATCCCGTTCCCGCACAACTGAGTGTGTTTATAAGGAGTCTGGTATTCTATGAACGAACAAAAACACAAGCGCTGGCTGCGTATCGGCTGCCTTGTTCTGGCAGGCGTGTTTGCACTCTCGCTGCTGAGCAGTGTGATCATGATGCTGCTGTATTAACAGGGAGGGGCAAGCATGAACCGTAAGATCTCTGTGGGCATGGCTGTCACCATTGTGATCCTTGCCATGACCGTGACCTTTTCCATTACCATGCTCATTGCCATGCGTCTGTTTGACAGCACGGTGAGCAGCGTGAAGGAAAAGGAAAGCATGTACAACAAAGTGGCCGAGGTGGACCGCTATGTGCGCAGCAACGACTACTACACCATTGATGAAACGATGCTGTACGACCGCCTGACCGCAGGCTACCTGCTGGGTACCGGCGACAAGTACGCCCGTTACTACACCGCCAACGCCTACACCGAGCTGATGAACCAGCAGAGCGGCAAGGTGATGGGCATTGGCGTGGAACTTGGCATGGACCAGACCGGCTATGCCAGAGTGACCAGGGTATATGAGGACTCGCCTGCGCAGGAAGCCGGTATCGTGGTGGGCGATTACATCACTGCTATTGACGGCACCGATGTGAAGAGCCTTTCCGGGGTGGATGCCGTGCAGTCCCGCCTGCAGGGCGAAGCCGGTACCATCGTCAATGTTACATGGCTCGACAGCAAGGCTGCTTCCCGGACGACGGATCTGACCCACTCCGGCTACACCAGCACCACCGTGGACTACCAGATGCTGGACAGCGTGGGTTACATCAAGATCCGCCAGTTCGACGGCAGCACGCCCAGCGAGCTGGACTATGCCATCCGGTCTCTCACTACCAGCGGTGCCCAGAGCCTTGTGTTCGACCTGCGCGATAACGGCGGCGGCGTGTTGGATGATGCCATCAGCTGCATCGACCTGATCGCCCCGGAAGGCACTGTGGCCTATGCCGAGGATAAGAACGGAAACCGCACCATCATTGGCAGCAGCGACGATGAGAGCAAGGTGGAGCTGCCCATCGTCTGTCTGGTCAACGGCAACACTGCCAGCGCAGCAGAGCTGTTTGCTGCCAGCCTGCGCACCATGAACGGCGCACGTCTGGTGGGCACCACCACCATGGGCAAGGGAACCATCCAGAGCAGCCCGCAGCGCCTTTCGGATGGCAGCGCCGTGAGCATCACGGTGGCAAAGCTCATCTGCGGCGACGGCTCCTGCTTTGATGGCACCGGACTGAGCGTGGATGTGGAGCGTGCCCTCAGTGCCGAAGAGACCACGAATTTCTACGATTATACCCCCGAGGATGACCCGCAGATCCAGCGTGCGGTCAGCGCAGCACAGCAGCTGAGCGGTACCACGACTCTGGGCGGTGTCAACGAAGCAGCTTCTTCGGCTGCTGCTTCCGAAGAAGCCGACAGCGCTGCCACTGAGCCGGAGAACGCTTCCTCTGAGGAAACGGCTTCCTCCACCGAAGCAGAAGCCGGCGGTGAAGCAGCATCCAGCGCAGAATAAAGGGTAAAACCGGCAGAAATGCTGCATGGGCTTCTTCTTGTAAAAAGGAACCCGGTTTATTGCGGTGCTGTTTGCCGTACGCATGTTCCTTTCTTGAAACGGCTTTTGATCGCGCCCGTAGGGCGCGGTGATGCTACCTGCCGTATCGACTCCTCACGTGAAAAGGCGTTTTGGAGCGCCCCGCAGCGCTCCCGTTTACCGTACCGACCCCTTCTCGTGAAAATGCAACCCAGCCAGACCCGCAGGTCTGGCTGGGTTGCCATATTATAATAATATTTCCGCTGAATATGCCCAAAGCGACGCGGAGGGCATTCAAATCGTACTATGAAAAAGGATGGAATCTATGCCCGAACTGACCGACCTCTCGGTGATCCGCGCCCTGTGTGAAAAATACGATTTTGCACTCTCCAAGGGTTTTGGACAGAACTTTATCATCAACCCGGGCCTGCCGCCCAAGATCGTGGATGCCAGTGGCGTGGATAAGCGCTATGGTGTCATTGAGATCGGCCCCGGCATCGGTGTGCTGACCCGGGAACTGGCAAAGCGCGCCGCCAAGGTGGTGTCCATTGAAGTGGACGAACGCCTGCCGCCGCTGCTGGCCGAAACGATGGCCGGAGTGGACAATTTTAAACTGGTATTACAGGATGTACTGAAAGTTGACCTGAAGGCTCTTATTGCGGAAGAGTTCCCCGGTATGCCGGTGGCTGTGTGCGCCAACCTGCCCTACTACATCACCAGTCCCATTGTCATGAAGCTGCTGGGCGACCGCCTGCCCATTGAAAGCCTGACCGTCATGGTACAGAAGGAAGCTGCCGACCGTCTGGCTGCTGCGCCCGGCACCCGTGCATCCAGCGCCATCAGCTGCGCGGTGAGCTACTATGCCACCTCCAAAATGATGTTCACCGCTGCGCCCGGCAGTTTTTACCCGGCTCCCAAGGTGACCAGCGCCGTGGTGCGCATGGAAATCCGTCCGCAGCCCGCTGTGCAGGTGGAGGACGAAGAAGGCTATTTTGCGCTGGTGCGTGCCGCCTTCGGACAGCGCCGCAAAACGGCTGCAAACGCCATTGCCAGCGGCCTGGGAATGCCCAAGGACGCGGTGACAGCCGCCATTGAAGCCGCCGGTTTTGATGCCCGCATCCGCCCGGAAGCCCTCACACTGGAGGATTTTGCAAAGATCCAGCAGGCCCTTGCCCGCTGAAGCAGCCCGCTGCTCAAAAAAGAATACAACAGACTTTGAACCCCACAGGAGCCGTCCGCGGTTCCTGTGGGTTTTTTATGATAATAGAATCGAATGGTTCGATTTTATTATCGATGTATTGCGTTGAAAATTCCTGGTATCAAAACGTGATACAACAGAAAAGAATGCTAAAAGCAGACGAAAGCATGAACTGATGGCAATGGCACCTCATTTGTTAAACGGTATAGTATACTGTTTGGGGAATGGGTTGTTTTTTTGCGCGCCAAGAAGATATTGACAAGCCGCGCGTTTTTTGGTATTCTATCAAAAGACCGCTTGGTCCATGCTGGTGTGGCGCAATGGCAGCGCAACTGATTTGTAATCAGTGGGTTGCAGGTTCAACTCCTGTCACCAGCTCCAAGAAAAAATCCTGCGATATACCGTTAAAGCAACGGCGTGTATCGTGGGATTTTTGCTTTTCTATGCGTTGTAAATCCATCAGGATGTGCCTTGTTTGTGCCTTATTGCTCAAAAAATGCCTTGTCGGAGTGCCTTACAGAGTGCCTTGTGCCGGATGCCCGGCGGGGCGGTTTTGTACCTGTTTACCGCCTGTTTGATAGCAAAAAAGCCTGTCCGGTGTGTAGCCGGGCGGGCTCTTGTGCTATATGGGGGTTCAGTACCCTTTCAGGATGTTCAGTGCATCCAGTGTCTTTGCTGTGTCAAGCAGTTCAGCTTGCGACTTGTCGATAGCTTCAATGATGCTCCACAGAAGCGTGTAATACATGGGCAGTTCATGCCAGAGGGCTTCCAAATCGTACTTACTACAATCGGCTTCCCGATTGAGTTCATCCACCTTGCCGCGGCTGTTCATCCAGCTGTCCATGATAAACAGCAGGTTCTTCAGGTCGGCCAGCCGCCCAACCACTGTGCCTACGTCCAGCGCTTCAACCTGTTCCGGTGTCAACTTCATTTTTGCTTCCTCCCTCATGCCTTGATAATGCTGCTTGCAAAAATCCAGACCAGCCGCACCTTGTCCGGTGCTGCCTTTTTCAGGCGCTCAGTGATAGCGTTAATCGTATCCTCCTTCTGGTCGCCCAGATCGCCAAAGAACAGGGCGTCCACGCTGGTGTCAAGCAGAGCTGCCAGTGTCTTGGCCTCGCAAAGCCGGAACTCGGTTTCCCCGTTCAGCTTCTTATTCAGCGTGTTGGTGGATATCTGCAGCGCTCTTGCCACGTTCTCCTGCTTCAGACCGCGTTCCCGGATCATTGCTCGAATGTCATTCATTGTGACTTCCTCCTTATGTCGGTTCCCGGCGGTAAGGGGTCACTGTTTTGGTGACACCTGCCGGGGTTATGAAATTTTGGCTGTACCAATCTGGTACAGTGTAACCGTTCTATGTGTACCAACTCGGTACAGTATAAGAGGCTCTTTCATGGTCGCACTGTACCAAATTGATACAGTGTGCAAACGATTCTACGTCATTTTTATTTTTACGATACTGTACCATTTTGGTACACATATACTATATATAGCCATCTATACCCGAAAAAAGTGTGCGGCTTTAGAGCCGGGGAAAGCAGGGGTCAAGGGGAAGAAAACGAGGGCGGGGCCTACGGGCCTACTGAATAGAATTCGCCGAATGCCTTGCCCGGTGTTGTCTTCCCTTTGCGCCCGTTCTTTTGTTGGTGTGGTCAATGATAAAGAATCATCCATCATCCAACCAGCGGAAAGAGAAAGAATAGTCGCTTGCTGTCCGGGTGGATTTTCCGCTGCGTTCCTTCTGGATAAAGCCCGCTTCTTCCAGTTCCTTCATGTATCGGACAAACGATTGCCGCGGTATCCCGTACTGTTCCGCCTTTGATGCTGGAATCTGAAAGTTGATGCTCCCGGCGGCTTCCATTGCGCAGCAGATGTAGAGCTTGAAAGCGCCTGCGCTCAGACTGCGGAACTTTTCATGAAACAGCAGGGAATTGCCGATCTGAACAAACCGGGCCTCTCTGCAGTCCCTTTTTGCGCTCATCCAGCGCGGTAGAGGCTTTGCACTGCTCTTTGCCATCCACTTTCACCTTTTTCCCCGGCGGGCTTCACATACCCCCGCCGGGCCTTCCTGATCGTGTTACTGGGCTTCCAGCGGCTTCACCTGCGATGCACCGAAGAACGATGCCCGGTAGGTCTGGCCGTCTCCCTTGCTGCTGTGAATCAGCACTGCCTGAAACAGGGCCTTTGCACCGTGCTCTACCATGTACCCGGCGGCTTTCCAGCCTGCCCAAGTGTTCACAGGCTCGGTGATCCCGGCGGCCTGCTGGGCTTCCTCGATGCGCTGGGCGTTGACCGGAGCAGCCTTTGCGCTGTTCCATGCCCGGTGCAGGGCTTCGGCAAAGCTGCTCACGCCCTTGCGGTACAGCTTCCATGCCTTGTGCATGATCTCGGAAAGATTGTACTTTTTCATACTGTCCTCGCTTTACTTTGCGGGTCAGCCTTGTTATAATGGGCTTGACCCTGTTGTGGGTTTGGCGTGGTGACTGTTTGGAGATGGGCACCGCGCCATTTTCTTTTATACAGCTGATTGGGAAGTGGGTTACTGACTTAGCATGCGTTCACGGCTTACAGCGCTCCCGGTTCTTACTTCGCCCCTTGCCTTCCGGTCGTGCTTCCCTTGCTGTGTCTTTATTATATACGTTAATACATATTTTGTCCATTGACATTCTTTACAAACATTAACGTATAATTTTTGATACATTGTATATGTTGACGTATATGTTAGAATATGATATAATCATCATAAAGAGGTGAGATTATGCCAACAAGTGAAGCTCAAAAGCGCGCCAACGCGGCTTATAACCGCCGTCAGGATAATATCATGCTGCGGCCCTCTAAAGAGGACGGCGCACGCATTCGCAAGGCTGCTGCCGATGCCGGGAAGAGTGTCCAGCGGTTTTGTCTTGATCTCGTATTGCCCCATTGCCCGGAAGCGGCAGACGTGCCCGCAGAGGACACCGCCGGGGAAGTAGAAAAGAGTGAGGTGTAATCATGGCAAATACCTGTCCTGTCTGCGGCGGCAAGCTGGGCCTGCTGAACCGTGAGAAAAGCGCTGACGGCCTGATCTGCGCCAGCTGCAGCAACTTTTTCTATTCTAAGCTGGGTTTCCGGGCAGCAAAGCAGTCAACAGCCGCCCTTGCGGACTACTGGGCTACACTGGAACAGCGTCGGAAGGTGTTCAAAGAAACCGATTCCATCTATGATGGTGACGCGCTCTTTGTGTCCATTGACAAAACCAACCGGCTGTTTTGTTTTGGGCACCGCGGCGGTGATAAAAGCCCTCGCATGATCTACAGCTTTGATGAAGTCGCCGGTTATGAATCTGACGCGCCTGACGATCTGACGGTGACAGAGACAAAGGGTGGTATTGGCCGTGCCGTGATCGGTGCAACCGTTGCCGGGCCTGTGGGTGCGATCGTGGGCGCTGCCACCGCTAAAACAGAGACCCGCAAGGGTCGCAGTAAAGAGAGCGTGTCTATCCACTTTGCGCTTCCACTAGGCGAAAGCAACTTGCCGACAACGGTTTATCCAGGCGGAATGACTGCGTTTCTCAAGAGTTGCAAAGTCAGCCAGGAGAAGCCGCAGGCTGCCGCTCCGGCTGCCCCCAGCGCCGCTGATGAGCTTTTGAAGTTTAAGCAGCTACTGGATATGGGCGCTATTACGGAAGCAGAGTACAACGCCAAGAAAGCCCAACTGCTGGGTTTGTGACGCCGGGGAGGAATGAACATGGAAGAACTGTATAAGCAGCTGGCAGCACTCGCCCGCCAGCACGGAGCCCGGCGGCTTGTGCTGTTCGGTTCTCGTGCCAGAGGGGACAACCGCTATAACAGTGACGTGGATCTGGCCGTGTATGGGATGCCAGAGGGCAACCGGGCAAACTTCTGGATGGATTGCGAGGACCTGCCCACGCTGCTGAAATTTGACATCGTGCATATCACGGACGGTATGAACCCGGTGTTTATCGAAAATATCAAGAAGGACGGTGTAACCCTTTATGCTGCAGAAGATTGAGCACTATATCAGCGCGCTGGCGCAGCTGGAACAGGCTGTAGTCATCTACCAGAAAAGCCAGCAAGATGCCCTTTACCGTGACGGCCTGATCCAGCGGTTTGAGTTCACGGTGGAGCTGGCATGGAAGTCCATCAAGGAGTATCTGGAAGATCAGGGCAGCACAACGCCCATTGCCACCCCGCGCGCCGTGCTGAAAGAAGCCTTTGCCGCCGGTATCATTCAAGACGCGGACGAATGGAACAAGATCATCACGGCCCGCAACATCACTTCCCACGTCTACGATGAAAAGACCGCGGAGGATGTGGCTGCACAGATCTGCAACGATTTTCTGCCGCTGCTCAAAGCACTGGGCAAGTTCTACCGCGACTGATAGCCCGCCGGGGCCGTCAGAGCGTAGATAAGATCACGGTAAGGAAAATTACCCACAAGCAACAAGAAAAGCCCTCAGGCACGCGCTGTCGCGGTCTGGGGGCTTTGTCATGCAGCGATTTTGTTGAGGTTAACAGAATCGTGTGGCTGAAGTGCTGCGCCCGGCGGGTGCTGCACGTTCAAAGGGTTTGGGATGCTGCCCAACAAGTCCTTGCAAGGCAAGGGGCTTTGTACATACAAAGACACTGCTTGCAGCGCCTATGGTGGTACCACGGCGCACTGCTTGCTGTGGTTTGGTGCTTCTTTTTTATAGCTGCCGGAAAATCCGGAAAATTTTGCAGACACGATATGCGCGGGAGCGGGTAGTGCTTTACCACCGCTTCACAGTTTGCATGAAACACTGTACTTTCACAGCGCGGTCACTGCAAAACTGTCCAGCGCGCCCGGCGGGGTGCAGATCAGATGATGGCAGAGATTCCGTACTTCTCGACCAGCTCGCGCACATGCTCCTCGTATTTCTTCACCTGTTCGTCCCAGTATTCCACCGTGCGTTCCTGAACGCTGCCATAGCGGTTCCATGCGTTCCAGCCGGTGCCGCGCCATGCTCTGGTGGTGATCACATCATCATGCCAATGCTGGATAGAGGACAGGCCTTTCATTTTGCGGATTGCTTTAACCTCGATCTGACGCACGCGCTCGGCCTGTACACCAAGTTCCACGCCAACGGCCCGGAGGCTCTTTTCGTCATAGTAACGACTGCATAAAACAGTTGCTTCCCGCTCGGTCAGATGTTGCGTCATGGCTGTTTCAAGGGTCGTGTGCAGCTCTTCGGTGTAAATATCATCCTCTGCCTGCTGAAATGCCTGCACAGCCGCCGGGTCTTCGATGGTTTCACCTTTGGTGCTGCTACCTTCGTCCGATTCATCAAGGCGAACGTCAAGGCTGCTGCACTCGTTCAGCGGGTTTGCAGATACAGCCACGCGCCTGCCGTTCTCGGTTGCAACCACACGTGTGTGCTCTCCACAGGTGGCGGTGCGAATCTGCTTCAACAGTGCGTAGCTCAGATATGTTGTGAAATTGCCTTGTTCTGCGCTGTAGTGCTTGGCGGCATAGTCTACTGCAAAATACCCCTCCTGTACCAAATCCTCAAAGGATAGACCCGCATTGTCCGCAACAGGCTTGTTCTTCTCGTACCACTGCCACAGCTGCCGCCGAATAAAACCCTTGTTGACTTCCCACAGCTGGCCCAAAGCAAAGGTATTCCCGGCGGCTGCCAGAGCTGCAAGGGCCGCGTTTGTGGCCTGCTGGTCATTCTTTGCCTGTTTCTGTTCCATTGCTGTATCCTTCCTTTTTTCGTGTGCATTTTTGTTCAAAATACGAATTTATGGACACGATACGCGGGCGCGCGTGGCTGCGTGAACGAACTACGCACCCCGCCTTTTTTAGTGCGCACAAACGCGCACATTGACGCTCTCTTTTTTATGCCGCACAAATCCGCACATTCACGGGTAGGGGGCGGCGATTCACCGCCCGCCTTTTACTCAAGTCTGAATAAAGCTCAAAACTGCGAAAAAGCCAATTTTTCACCGCTTCACCACCGCTTGGAGATTTTGGACATTTTTGTCCAATAGATTTTTGCGCACCCCGGCGGTGCATAGATCGGTCCAAAACTGGACACATCTCCCCAAAATTGGGGAGGTCGATTTATCGGAAAGCCCAATTTTGGACCGTTCTTTTCGTGGCGCAAAATTGCGCTGCCAGTTGGCGGCGGAAAATTCCGTTCTCCTTTGCCTCAATGGTTTTTCGCAAAAATCCGAAAAACCGCCGGGGCTATCAAAGCTGAATTTTCAGTGCTGACCCAAGATGTGCGTAGTTTTGCGCATATCTACCCGCACAACCTTTTTCACAATTTTGTGTGATAGCTTTTTTCGTTCCGTCGCAAATTCCCAACAAGTTGGGAAAAGGTCACGTTCTCTCGCTTCCCGAATTTGAGAAGCAAAACCTATCTTCCCAAAATGGAAGATAGTGCTTTCGCTCACTTTTGAGCAAAAGGGCCGGTATCAGGCACCGCCCCCGCCGGGGTGTCCATCTGACAGACCCCCTTTACTAACCCGGTCACCAAAACAGTGACCGAAACCAGATATGCACCGCCGGGGTATGATTTCAATTCACACCTTTACCCCGTGTCGCGTTTCACGACGTAGGGAATGCGCAAAACTTCGCAGACCTCACATAGCCGAAAAATCGGCTCAGACCATCACCCTGAATCAGGGTAGTGGTTTTGAACACGGTCATTTTTGACCGCGTTGCACGGTGGACAAAATTGTCTGCCGTTGCTTTCCAGATATGCAAAGCGAGATTGCCCGCTCAAAAATGAGCATCCGACATTGGTTTCACAAAAATGTTTGACCAATAACCGCCGGGGCTGTCCATTTTGGGACACACCCTCTCCAACCCGCTCAAATTTGCGCAGGTTCATTGGTAAGACAAAACTGTCCAGCCAATCCCGGCAGTGCCACTAAAGTCCGGTTTATATCTCTATTATATCACATTCTGACACACAGAAAAAGCGCACAGCGGTTTGTTTTTATGCTGTGTGCAAATGAAAAATGCCGTGATGCTCTGGGTCTCCCCAAAACTGGGGACACCCCGGCGGATATGCATCGGCTTGTGAACCAGCGCGCAAAACTGCGCTGTGATCTTTGGCAGCCGAATTTTCGGCCACCAGATGAAAGGGTTCCAAAACGGAACGCCCCTAGACTGTGATGCTTAGTTACGGAATTCTCCGTAGCTAAAAGGGGGTACGTTCTAAAACAGAACGCACCGTTTAGGTCTATCGTGAAACGCGATACCCCTCCGGGCTGTTCCATTGCGCCTCCACGGCCAAGAAATACTGCCGGGCCTGCTTGCCACGCTCGTTGCGCTGGATCATGCACAGCTCTTTGGCCATTGGGATGGTGAGCTGGTGGTCAGTAGCAGGTCTACCGCCCTCTTTGGGGTTTTGGACAATTTTGTCCAAAACCTCTGCGTAGTCCTCTCCCTCAGTGAAACCATACTCGGTCATACGGTTAAACCAATCGTTGTACCGGGTCGTGACTTCTAAGAAGTCGTGCAGCTCCCGGCCGCTCACCGTGGGGCGCTCCGGGATATCGTAGCTAACTGGAACCAGTGATTTCAGATTGTCCATGTCCTTCCCTCCCATCACGCCACCCCGTCCTGCTGGTTCTGGCGGTTGATCTACCCACTGATGGAAAATCACCTGCACAGGGATACGGTAAAACGCCGACCCCTTGCGGATGATCTTCTGTCGGTAGGTGGTATATCGTGTTTCACGCGGTACCCCCACTCTGCGTTTCACGGAGTGGGGGCAATGTATTATCTTCCCCAGGCGGTAGAAGACGTTCTCGGGGATGTGGTCGCCCGTGGTACACTTCTGTACCACGCCCAAGTCAGCAAGGTACTGACGGACTCTTGTCCAATTCACCACCTCATTGCCGCTGTCAGCTTTCTTTGTGAAGCCTAGACCCCGGCGATTTGCCGACGTTGAAGTGCATACCGTTTCGTTACGTACTGCCGGAAAGTAGCAGGATATAAACCGGCGGCGGAAAATTCCGCTACCAAAGGGTGTCGCTCAAAACGACACCCTTTAAGCTATGGGGTCGGTCAAAACGCCCTCACCCCGGATTTAGGTCGTTGCGGGGTGCTCGTTTTAGGCATACCCACTCGTGGGGACGGAGATCAAAAATGTTCGCCGTGAGTTTTTCGGATTTTTCCGAAAAAGATCGCAACATGATGCGACGTTGCCACTTCTGGCAACGTTTTTTCGTCCACAAGTGGTCGAATAGGAAGGTGCATCGGTTTTCGCCACTCGTGGCGAAGAATCTTCCCGACAAGCTGGGAAACATGCACAGACGTGTGCACGCCGTTACCACTTGTGGCGATGCTTCCCCGTAAAACTGGGGAAAATCGCTTACTAAAATTTTAGTAACCAATATTCGGCAGCCGTGCCGAAAGATGCGCTCAAAATTGAGCATATCTTCCTCCACTCGTGGGGGAGAGTGTGCTGCCCAATGGGGTAACGTTTTGTTACCCCATCCCGGCAGACCCCCTCGTGTTTCGCGACCCCGGCACAGAAAAAGCCGCTGCCACACAGAGTGACAACGGCCTTATGTACCCCGCCGGGCTGGAATTTAATGACACGATACACGCGCGTGATTGTGTTTACAAATTCATGTCAGGCTCTTATTTTGCGCCTTCCGGCAGTTTTACACACCCCTCGCTTTCCGTGTCACCGTCACGCCGATGCGTGCATCGACGTTGGTCGCCATGCGGGGCGACAGCACGCCCACCAGCTCGCCGGAATCCATGACCACCTGACCCTTGCCGATGTCAGGCAGATGCTCGTCCAGCATCCCTTCAATGCGCTCCAGGATGCTGGTCTGCCGGTCAACGATGGACTGCTGGCCGGTAACGCGATACTGCAGGGCTGCGCGGGTGGAGAAGGTGCCCAGACTGTCATACACGACGGTCTTGTCAAAGGGACTCTGGTAGTGGCTGACGGCGGTGTCGTCCTTCTTATTCATCCACATAGCAAGGCCAATGCCGCCAGCGACAGCGCCAACGCCCAGGATCAGGGCAAGAATGGGATTTGCTGCAACGAAAGACACGATAGTGCCCAGTGCAGAGGTGATGCCGCCCGCCATGCCGGAAAAGTTCTGCACAATGCTGCCTAGTGCTCCGCCCACGCCGCCGGACTTTGCAAGACCGTCGATGATCTCACCAAAAGCCTTGACCGAGTTGGTCACACCGTCGATATCGGATTTTACCCCGCCGTCAGAAAAAAGCTTCTGGAAGATATCAAATGCCTTTCCGATGCCACCGCTGAAGTAGCCCTCATTGACCGCGGTCAGTGCGTCCGTAAGCCACTTAGAGATCACGTCACGCTGCCCCTGCGATACCTCGCCCCAGATCAGATTGACAAAATCCAGCCCAAGACTTGCCCAGTCACCGTTTTTGGCGTCGCTAAAGGCGCTTTTTACCAGCCCGAAAATGCCCTTATCCAGCTGGCCAGAAGCCTCGCTCAGCTGCTGGTCAATGCGGCTCTGGGTGCCCTTTACGCTCTTGTCGATGAGAGTAGAGGTCTCCGTCACCTTGTCTTGAATGCCGTCGATGTAGGTGATGATCTTCTCGTAGGTCTCCGCGCCGTTCTCGCCGACGCGCTGGCCGGTCTCTGTGACGGTCTTCTTGATATGCTCGCTGCCGTCCGCGTACTTTTCCACCGCCTGCTGCACCTTTGTGGTGATGCCGTTAAAGGTGGTTTCCGAGACGTTGGTAAAGGTGCCCAGCAGCGTTTTTGACATGTCGTCATAAGTCTTTGTGACCTTTGTGACCGTGCCGTTGACCTTGGTCTCGACCTGCTTAAAGGTGGTGGCGACGCCGTTCACCATCTCCTTGCCGGTCGTGGTGGTGGTCTCGGTGATGCGGTCTTTGATTTTGCCCGCGCTGTCCTTGACCTTTTCGGTAAGGGTCTGGATGCTGGTGGTCACAGCGCCCAGCGCATTCTGTGCGGTGGTCGTAGCCGTGCTGGAGATGGACGAAATGACCGTTTCGACGGTGGAGCCGGTCTTTGTAACTTTAGTGGTATCTTCTCCGGACGGTGTGTCCGTTCCGTTGCTTCCGGTATCAAGCCCTGTTTCATTCAGGCCGTATTGCCGGGCAATCCTGTCTCCGTATCGCTTCCAATAAGCAGCATCTTTCGGGCTGCCTTGCTGGTATCTGGTTTCGGACGTTTTGCCGTTGGCAGCGGCCCACGCCTCAAATGTGTTTTCTTCATAGCCGTTTTTACCTAGAGCATGGTTCAGCTTGTACGACAGCCGATCAAGCGGGCCGGACATTGCTGAAACTCCGTTAAGGATGCCTTGACCGATAGACGAAACAATATCTTTGCCGATCTGCACCCAATCCGTCGTAAAAATCTTTGTGACAATCGCCGCAGTGATGTTCCCGATAGCTTCAATTACATTGCCGGTCAAACTTAAAAAGCCCTCAACCAGTTTCCCCAGCAAATCCGCACCAGCTGTAAAAATTTTATCCGCATTGTTCCAAAGCTCCACAGCAAGCGAAGAAACTGTCTGTACAGCAGCATTCGCAACTATGGGGGCCGTGCTCAGGATCCCGTTTGCCAAACTGGTCAGCAGCTGTCCGCCCGTATCCACGATCTGGCCTGTGTTGTCCTGCAGATACAGGGCAAAATTCTGCACAGCACCTGCTGCCTGTGTGGCAAGAGAGGGAATACCGTCGGAAATTCCGGTTGCGATGTCGTCCACAATATGACCACCCGCCTGCATCAGACCGTTTGCACCGGACGTCTCAAAGGCCTCCTGCAGCCGTTGCACCCACCCAGAAGCAGCTGTTACGAGTTTTCCTTCCGTCTCCGTCAGGCCTTCTGTAAGCGTTCCAAGCAGCTGCGACCAATTGTCTTTCAGGGTTTCAATGCGGCCGCTCATTGTCTGGCTCTGGGTTTCCATTGCGTTATAATAACGCCCGCCCTCTTCGGATGCCTTTTGCAGGGCCGCCGTCAGCAGATCATAACTGATGGTCATGTTCTGCACTTCGGCGGTGCTTTTTCCCGTGTAGTCGGCCAGAATGCCATAAATATCAATGCCAGCCATTGCGAATTGCTTGATGTCCGCAGCGCTGGCTTTGCCCACGTTTTTGATCTGCTGCAGATTCGCAGCCATACGGGACAAAGCATCATTGCCTCCACTTGTAGCCGATACTGCATCGCCCAGTGCCAGAATCGTGCTGCGGGCCTTGCCCGCGTCTACGCCTGCGCTGATAAGCAGCTGGTTTGCCTGAACCAGCGAATCAACATTCAACGGCGTGTGTGCTGCATCCTGCTTGATCTGGTTCAAAACGGCCTGCGCCTGTTCTGCGGATCCAAGCATGTTGGTATACGCAACGCGGTATTTTTCCATTGCCTGGTTGAAATCCGCGCCTTGCTTCACCACGCCTTCTCCAAAAGACGCAAATTTTCCTGCAAGGCTGGTGATTGCCGTTGCGATCAGTTGTGATTTTGTAAAAGCACCTGTCAGCGTCTTACTCAACCCGGAAAAAGGCACGGAAAGGCTCTCTGTTTTAGCGGAGGCACGTTCCATTTTCCGGCCAACATCTTCCACTGAAACGCCTACAGCTTCCAGCGATTTCCGACATTCGTCCAGTTTCTGCCTCTGTTCGGCTATCTTTGCGCTGTATTTCTGCGTGCTTTGGGACGATGTGCCGTATTGTGCAACAGCCTTGTTAAAAGCGCTCTGATAGCCGCCCAGTGAAGCTGCCAACGATTTGTATTGCGACTTCATTTCAGTAACTGAGGCTGCCGTCTTGGTTTTGGCTTGTGAAATGCCACGCTCAAATTCCGAGGTATCCATTCCAAGCTCAACCGAAAGAGTAAAAAGATTCAAAAGCAAGATCTCCTTTCTAAAATTTTATATTGTAAATTTATCAAAAACAGACAACTTTACAGCTCTATTATACCATATTTCTGCCATTTCTCCAACGAAAAAGCACTATTCCGCCGGGCAAAAATCAACGATATTTCATGTGAAAAATGCCCCCTCCCGGCGGTGTGTCGAGAGGGGGCGAAGTTACGGATTATTTCGGGCAGCAATGCTGCTCTTGGGGGTTCGTGGATCGTCCAATGGTGCCCAGACCTTTGGCAATGTTTCCACGTCACGCGGATCCAGCGCCGCCAGCAGTCCGCCCGCCTTGCTGATTGCGGTGCAAACTGTCACATTGTAATCCTTCAACGCTGCTTCCACCTCTGCCTGATCTTCTGGCGGCAGTTTTGCAACGATGTGCCCAATACGCAGATCCAGAGCGACAACAGCATTGCGGGCAGTGCACATTTCGACCTCGATTCTGTGATAGACTTCCTCCACGTAGGCCGGTGTGCGGGGTTTGGACTTCATATGTTTCAGTAAGTTCAGTTTCACGGTAAGTACCTCATACATTGGGGACGCCTTTGCATCCGGTTCTAAAAATTCAGATTTTGCCCAGCGGTTCAAGCTGCGTCTGACCGTCACACTGCTTCAAAATAGCGTCAGCAGCGCGCACTTTTTCAGTGATCGCCCGCGCTCTGGCTGCTTCACGCTCCCGAAAACGCTTGATTTCTGCACGCCCCTTCTCGCCGTCAGACGGCCTAAAATAGCCGCCGGGCGGCTCCGAAGTGTACAGCACCATCAGACCTTGCGCCAGCTCCCGGGAAGCCTGTGCGCGGCGCTCTCGCGGTGTGATGCCAAGCAGGCGGTCAATCTCGCCGCCAGATAATGCGTGTTCTTCGCCTTGCGGCAGAATGTCAAAAATTTTCACAGTTTGCCCTCCATTCGGATTTCCGTTGTGATATAATGGAGGCGGGGAGACATTAAAATTGCAATGCGTCGACCCGCTCTTGCCGCCTTGTGTGTTCGCAGCACACAGGGCGGTTTTCCATTTTTACGGTTCATTTTTTCAAGCTTCCACCCGGCCCATACGGCAGCAACAAACGGTAAACCATCTGCAACACACGCACGGGAATGCTTTGGCCCCGCTGCAAAATCGCCAGAATGCTAGCAAGATATACTGATGCCTCTGCATCGTAATGATATGGTTCCCGGCGGCGCGGGCGGTTTGGATCGCGTTTCATGTGCTCACCTCCTTTCCAATTCGCTTGTGAGAGCAAGAAACCGCTGGCGAGTCTTGTCGAAGGTCAAGGGGATTTCTCCAATTTTGCCTTCTTTATTTTTTGCAAGGACGCATTTGTACTGCTCTCCATCGCTGGACAGCAGCAAAATTGCGTCTGCATCCTGTTCCAGCTGCCCGGATTCTTTCAGATCAGCGGTGCTGGGGGATGCGTGTGCAGCATTGCGGTTCAGCTGGGCCAGTGCTATCACGAGGATACCGGTTGTCTGTGCCAGTTCATGCAGGGCAATAGAGATTCCTGTGATGGCTTGATAGCGGTCTTTTGCCTTACCGTCTGCCAGTAGCTGCAAATAGTCGATGAAAATAGCCTGCGCTTTCATCCGCTGGGCCTGTGCCTTGACCCATCCAACACCCTTGCCGGATGCAGAACGGACGAACAGCGGCAGCCTGTGCAGTTCTGCGAGATCGTCAAGGTCAGACTGCGGAACCGACTTCGCTTTCACATCAGCCAGAGGAACCGCCAGACGGTTTGCAATGATGCGGGCGGTCAAGGTGTCTGGGTCGGTTTCAAGACTGAAATAGCACACCCGGAAGCCCCGCCGGGCTTGTTCGCAAGCCATTTGCAGGGACAGGGCGGTTTTACCGGCAGACGGTCGGCCGCCGATGATGAACAAATTGCCCGGGGCAAGATGCAAGTGCTTGTCCAGCACCGGGATGCCGCTAGGGATGTACCGCGGCTTTTCATCCAGTTTACGGATGTAGGTGTCTACCAGCTCCCCGATGGGCTTGAAATCCTGTTCATCCCGGTCAAGCGTCAGGGCTTCGCCCATCTGGGAATATAGATCAGGCAGATCAGCAAATGTGGTCAAGCTGCTTGTGATCTGCACTGCGATACCCTGAACACGGGCAAGTGCTGCCTGCTCCTTTATGATCTGCACCCAGCTTTCCACGTTTTCCCTCGTGATCCGAACACATTCGGCCTCACATTCAGACGCGCACGCCAGAACGATGTCTTTCAGATCTGGATACTTTGCACAGACTTGCACCGTGTCCAATGTGCCCCTTAATTCGCAAAAACCGGATAGCGCCGCAAAGACAGACTGCAGATCCGCCGGGAAGTCATCAATGTTTAGAGCTGACAACGATTCCGGGGCAAATTCTGGCCGAATCATCAGAGCGCCCAAAAACACCCTCGCAGTGTTCATTCCAACACCTCCCAGCGCTGTTCCTGCTGGCCTTTAGGCTTGTTCCGGGACTCCCGGCGGCCTTCCACGTCGCCCAACGTCCGCACACCGTCTGCCTGCCAGCCCTTCAGGATGCCGTCAACATAGCGCCACTTCCGCACACCGTTCTCGGCGGCTTCGTCAATGGCCTTGCAAATCAGCTCGGTTGAAAATGCTTCCCGGTAGCGTTGTAGCTTGTCCAGCGCAGAGCGGGGAAACTCGCCTATCTCGGCCTGAAAATGCTGCACAATCTGGGCAAGGTCTGAATCTGTCCGGGCGGCTGTTGTGGCGGCTTTCTTACCACTTCTTTCTAAGTTATGCTCTGCTATGCTATGCTGGGTTGTCACTTGGTTGACGGCTGGTATACCATTGGTTGCCATCTGGTTGCCACTTGGTATACCAGCACAAGCCATAATATAACGCTTATTCGTTGTTTCTTTTAACTGTGCAAGTTCGTTTTGAAACGCAGTCGGTTTATATCTGTCATTGCGTAAATTGTTGTTGGCTTTCCAATCGGTGATTACAAGCACTTTTGAAGGGAAAGAAATGACGTATCCGGCAGTTTCCAGAGGCTTCAAATCGCGGGCAGTACAGCCGATAGAACGGATGATCGCTCTTGGATTTGCCACAAAGCCGTCATCATCGCCCTGCATCCCCAAATGAAAATACAGGGCTTGAGACTTTAGCGGCAGTTCCAGAAAATTGTCTGTTTCGGTAACGGAACTGGAGAACATTCGTTTTACTGCCATTAACTTACCTCGCTACCCGGCGGATGGCCGGAGCGGTCTGGTTGCCGTCTACCGGATCACCCTGTTCAAAGTACCGGGCCAGACTGTCTAGATTCACCAGCCAGCGGTGCCCGGCGTTCACATAGCGGATTTTCCTCTGCTTGCACAGTCGCCTGATATAGGCCGGGGAAAGCCCGTAAATTTCGGCGGCTTTTGCCACCGTGCCCATGTTTGGGTATCGGATAGAATCACCCATTCTTCCACCTCCAAAGTTGCTTTTTGTGTCGTTTTGTTCGTCGTGGCTGCATAGTATCACGACTTGAAAAGAATTGCAATACCGCCAAATTTTAACCCGGAATCAAGGCAATGCAGCATTGTTGAAGATGAATCTTTTGCGTCAAAATCCATCTGTTGTCATCTGGTGATATCCAGTGTCTTGCTTTGCAATGGATTACCTTGTTTTGCAACAGATTTACAGGGGAACACCCGCCTGATTTATGGATTTTTGCTGCTGATTTTTCATATCAAAAAGCCGTGATGAAATGTACTGCTCTTTTTGGTGAATTTTTCTCACCATGTTCCAGGGTAAAGATGGATTGTGCGGCAGGGGCCTTACTTAGACGGTTCTTTCTCTTGCTCGGCGTTCTGCTGCATTTGCTCGGCTTTGCGCTTCCAGTAACGCTGATTATATTCGCGAACTCGGTCTCGATTGGCTGCTCTCCATGCGTTGGCGTACGCTCTGCGTGCTTTTTTTGCGTTTTCATCCATGAAAAATGCTCCTCTCTACGAAAAATCAAGTAAATTTACTTTTTCTTATTGAATGTCTTGTTTACTTGTGTTATGCTTAGTATAAGCGAAAGAGAAAATAAAATCAACATATTTTCATAAATGTTATATTTATTTACGGTTGAGGTATAGCAATGGCAAAAACAAAGAAATCATTTGACTATGGAGATCCATTTCCAAGCCGTTTCCGTAATCTAATCGAGAAAAAAGGGGCAACACTGGATGCGCTTGCAACGGAGTTCAACACAACTCGCCAGACTGTGAGCAACTGGCAAAATGGTGTTACGGTTCCGGATGCTGTCAGTATTTGTGACATTGCACGATACTTCGGGGTTACGACCGATTATCTGTTGGGACTGACCGATGTGAAGACCATCGAAACGAATGTGCGTGCAGTAGCGGAGTATACAGGGCTGTCAGAAGATGCAATCAAAGCACTATCTGATCCGTACAATCCGCATCTTCAGTGTGAAATAAATGACATCGGAGGAACATTTTCTGCCCCACCTTCTGCGAAAGATATAGTATCTGACTTTATAAAAAGCAAAGAATTTTCGACATTTTCATTTGAAATGACAAAGTTCTTTTCACAATATTTAAGGTTTGCCGAGACCTATAAGGAAAAAAGAGAATGGATTCGCTTCGCTCCGAGAGATGAAGAATTCTATAAAAAATTTCTCGGAATGTGGGATAGTTATGTAGAAGATCTCGGAGCTCCAGATTTTTTTAGTGGCTACTTTTCTTCAGAACTAGCAGATAAAGATAAAAAAGATGTAGAAAAAAGAATAGATGAATTGTGTTCTGATAAAAAAGATTCTCAAGGCGATGTATTATGGGATAAAATGGCATGGAACGTTGCAAGTTCAGAGGCTAAAGAAGAAACGAATGGTTCAGATTTGAGCCGCTTTAGGATACAACAAGCCATTCAGAGTTATCTTGATGATGTAGAAGGCAGTATTATGAACCTTGTGCTAGGAGATGAATCAGATGGCGAAAATCATTGAGCGCACAAAGAAAGACGGTTCCTGCTCCTACTGCATCCGGGTCTCCAACGGCTATGATCGGCAGGGTCGTCAGGTTCTGGTAAACCGCACCTTCACTCCCCCGCCGGGCTTGACCGGGAAGAAGCTGGAAAAAGAATTGCAGCGGCAGGCAGATGCCTTTGAACAGGAAGTGCACAATGGCATTTCGCTGGATGCGTCCATGAAGGTGGACGACCTGATAGAGCGCTGGTTCACCGAGTACGCCGAAAAGAAACTCAAACCCAAGACCGTGTACGACTATCGGCGGCTTGTGCCGCGTATCTCCGCCGGGCTGGGGCAACTCAAGGTGTGCCAGGTCAAGCCCTCGCACCTGATGGCCTTTTATTCCAATCTTGAAGAACAGGGTGTGCGGGAAGATAGCACCTATACCGCTGTTCCTGCCTTGCTGGATCAGCTGCCAAAGGGCAAACGCGGCCAGATCGCGGCGGCAGCGGGCGTTTCAGAGCGGACAATGGCGACACTGTACAGGGGCGGGAACGTCAGCCGGTCAACCGCCGAAAAGGTAGCCAGCGCCGCCGGGCTGCCCCTTTCCAGGGCGTTTATAGAACATAGCAAGGCAGGGGGCAGGCTCAACGGAAACACAGTGCAGCACTATCACCGGATGCTGTCCAGCGTGTTCACCAAAGCCGTGCAGTGGGGGCTTGTGGCAGAGAATCCGTGCAAGCGTGCAGAAGCCCCAAAAGCGCAGGAAGTGGACGTGCAAGCATTGGAAGAAAAAGACGTTGTGCGCCTGATGGAAGCCCTGCAGGACGCGCCCACACAGTACAGCGTTATCACACAGCTTGCTTTGCTCACAGGTGCCCGCCGGGGCGAGATATGTGCCCTGCGGTGGTCTGATATCGACATGGACGCGGGAACGATTTCAATAGAACGCACCTTGCAGCACATCCCGGGCAAAGGCACGGTGTTCAATCCCCCCAAGACAAGGCGCTCCCGGCGGTGCGTGAAAGTCGGGGCGGACTGTGTGCAGCTCCTGCAGGAATACCGCCAGCACCAAAAGGCAGAACGGTTCAAAATCGGCTCTGAGTGGGTGCGCCGGGTGGAGATCGAGGGAAAGCGCGTAGAAAACGACCTGCTTTTTACCAAGTGGAACGGCGCACCAATGGATCCAGACGATGTAACAACATGGTTCGGGCGGTTTCTGGCAGCTCATAACCTCCCGGCGGTACACTTCCACAGCCTGCGTCACACCAACGCCAGCTTGCTGATTGCCGCCCATGTGCCGGTTACAACGGTTTCAGGCCGTCTGGGTCACGCAAAGACTAGCACCACCACGGACATTTACGCCGGGTTCATCCGTTCGGCAGATGCAGCGGCAGCAGACGCGCTGACCGGTGTGTTTGACCGTATCCGGGAAAAGAGCCACGCATAACACGTCCAAAGATGCAATACAGCCCACAGGAAGCAAGGGAAACCCGGCTAGGCCTGTGGGCTGCTTTCTTTCTGTCTGCGGTTCTGAGTTGCTATCATGTCCACTGTGAACACCGTAAGGCACAATTGCCGGAAAGTGCCTTATTTGTGCCTTATTGACCGAAAAAACACTGATACGAAGGTGAATGAGCAAGCATAAAAAGCACGGTGATTCTATATAAAATAGAACATTCAAAAACGATCAAACTCGTAATAAGACTATTTTGTAATCAGTGGGTTGCAGGTTCAACTCCTGTCACCAGCTCCAAAAAGCCGCTCAGGAACGTTGATTTCTGGGCGGCTTTTGCTTTTGTGTTTTTGCTTTCGGCACAAAAATCCAAAAATTCCGCAAAAGATGTTGACAAACTACCATCCGGGTGGTAATATATACAGGCAATCCATGGACTGCAAAAACTGAATATGGGCGTGTTCCCGAGTGGCCAATGGGGACAGACTGTAAATCTGCTGCT
>OHNH01000258.1_pt1 | contig 34007 bp, 32 predicted proteins | sample 1569561 | NCBI WGS metagenome assembly OHNH01 (sample SAMEA3879510, study PRJEB24766) | human gut metagenome | biome: human-associated habitat; feature: feces | place: USA | collected 1985/1987
TTGGAGCAGGCGGAGTGGTATCGGCACGAAAACTTCTTCCCTGTCATTATTGAGCGTGACATTTGGGAGAAGGCTCAGCAAAAACTGAAAGCGCAAGCTCGTCCGGCCAATGGCAACAAGGCGAAGCACCGCTACGCCGGACTGATTCTCTGCAAAGAGTGCGGCAGCCCCTTTGTGCCGATGATCCGGTACTGGAACGGCAAGCGGCGTGTGGAGTATGTCTGTAAGGGCTACCATCGGAACGGGAAAAGCTATTGCAGTTCTCACCGTATCCATGAGGAGGTGCTGGATGCAACGGTTCAGGAGTTTGCCAAGACCATGCGGGTCAAGATGGCCGAGAAACAGAAGGAACTGAATCAGAAGCAAAAAATGTGGGCGTTGAGGAAACCGATCCTCGACGCCCACATTTTGTCGTTACAGAAAAGAATTCAGGAGCTGGAGCAGGAGATAGATGGGATTATCATAGAAAAAATAGGAGCTACTAAAACCTCCTCTTGTATTGCTAACTGACAGCAGAGAAAGTATATGCAATGTGATTTAACCCTTGTTATCTATAGATTTTATTCTTCTGCTTTTTGAATTGCTGGAAACTCAATTATTTTTGGGGTTTCTTTATATGTAGTTAGTGTTCCAACTTCTAAATCTAATAGTTCTTCTACTACATCGGGTGAAACAGAAAATTTATTTGCAGCAAACAATGCTATAATATCTTGGCCGGTCATGTTTCCCTTAGTCATAAGGAGGTTAATTGCTTGCTTGAGCGCAACAGGATGCTTGTACTCAATCGCATCGTCTAATGGCTCTTTCTGACGATAACCATTCATACTCATTTGTCGCATTAGGTATGAATACTGATTAGAAGTTATATATCCTAATGAATAAGCACGCATTATCATTGCCATAGCAGATACATGCCATTTTTGTTTTAACTCAATATAATGGCTGAGTCGGTTAGGATATATAGCCACATCAGCCCCAAAAGCAGCAGCAGGCAGTAACAGTGCTGCTGCAAAGGCATTTGCTTCATTTTCACGCTCTCGAAATTCTTCTCTATCGATCTCATTTAAGTCTGAATATCGTTCGTGCAGGATGATATGTCCTAATTCATGGGCGGCAACGATCATCTTTTCTTCTTCTGAAAGGAAACTACTGATCATGACATAGATTGTCTTACAGCTCATGAAGCAATAGCCTTTCAGTGTTTTATATCTTGAAGTTTCCCCAACAACAATGTTCATCTGATCCATGATCTCAAATGGATCTCGGGTTCCATATTTCTTGATTAATTTCTTTGTTTCTGTATATATGTAAGTGTTTCTCAAATAAATCACCTCAAAAGTAAAAAATAAAAAGGGCAGAAATATCCTTGTAACTATAAGGTAACAGATTAGGTGTACAATAATCCCGCCTTCTATTATTTTTCCTCTTGGTTTTTCAGATATTTTTTCGGTGTAAATTTCTTTGCACGTCTTTTGGAATCCAGATAAAGGCTCTGGATCTCATCCATAAAAGCTATTTTATCTTCGTCTGTCAGTGATCCACCGGCAAACATAGCTGCAGCCTGTTCCAGAATCTGCTGAGCCTGTCTGGCACCACGGTTACCAAACTGTTCGGATGCTTCTGTGATAAAAGCTTCATTCTCACTCATGAGATAAGAAACATCACACTGTAATGCATCTGCCAGTTTCTGATACAGAACATTTTGTTTTGGAAAACGTCCTTCTACTTCCCAGGATCGAATGGTCCTATATGAAACACCAACCATACTGGCCAGTTCCTGCTGACTCATCTTTTTTTCTTTTCTTAATGATCTTACTTTTTCACCGAATGTCATAAACATACCTCTTTCTAAGCCTTGTCTTATAAGTTTCATTAGCCGCTTCAAGGCAAAACGGGAAATGTGTCTCCTAAAAAATAAAAATTAATCTTGACAAAGGGAAATATCTCTCCTATAATGTGAATCACAGATAAGGGAAACATCTTTCCTATAAGATACACAATATTTCCTCTTTTGTCAATGAATATGTGAAATGAATTTCCTGTATTTTAAAGAAAACAGGAAGGATGCACAGTCATTGACAGTCAAAATGGGATACATGTTACAAAAAGAGGAAAGACGTATGGGAGGTGACAATGTGAGTCAGGATCAGACTTCTATTATCTGTATTGATCTAAAGTCCTTTTATGCTTCTGTGGAATGCGTAGAACGTGGGCTGGATCCATTTAAAGCAAACCTGGTGGTTGCAGATCCGACCAGATCAAAGTCAACAATCTGCCTGGCAATCACTCCGGCTATGAAGTCTCTTGGCATCAAGAACCGGTGCCGGATCCATGAGATACCGGATTGTGTAAAGTACATCACAGCCATGCCAAGGATGCAGCTGTATATGGATTATTCTGCAAAGATCTATGGAATCTATCTGCGGTACGTCTCAAAAGAAGATATCCATGTGTACAGTGTCGATGAGTGTTTTATTGATGTGACAAACTATCTGCAGCTTTATCATCTCACTGCAAAAGAAATGGCGGTAAAGCTTATGCAGGAGGTTATGGAGGAAACAGGTATCACTGCAACCGCTGGTGTGGGAACCAATCTGTATCTTGCTAAGATCGCAATGGATATCGTAGCAAAGCATGTGGATGACCATATTGGAATCCTGGATGAATTCTCTTACAGAGAGCAGCTATGGGATCATAAACCATTAAGTGACTTCTGGAGGATTGGATCCCGGACTGAAAAAAAACTGGCCGGTTACGGGATTCATACGATGGGCGATATCGCAATGGCTTCTTTAAGATCCGAAGACTGGCTGTATAAGATGTTTGGGATTGATGCAGAGCTGTTGATTGATCATGCATGGGGCTATGAAACATGCCGGATGAGTGACATCAAGAACTATCATTCGGAGGAACACAGCCTTTCAAATGGTCAGGTGCTGATGCGAAATTATTCTTTTGACGAAGCACTTGTAATCGTAAGGGAAATGACAGACAACCTGGCCCTGGATCTGTTTGAAAAAGGACTGGTGACAAGCTCTCTCACCTTATGGATCGCATATGACCACAGGTATGAGCATGAGGCATCCAAAGGAACCGTAAAACTCGAAAGAGGAAGTAACAGTTCAAAAAAAATCATGGATGCAGTGGAAGATTTATATCTCAGGATTGCGGACAGATATACCGGAATTCGAAGAATCGAGGTGTGTGCGAACAGGGTTGCTCCTGAAAGTTATGTGCAGTACAGCCTGTTTGATGATCCAAAACAGACCGATAAAGAACGGCATTTACAGGAAGCAGTATTGAATGTAAAGCAGCGTTATGGAAAGAATGCGATCATGCGTGGATCTAACCTGCTAGAGTGTTCTACTTATCGAGAACGCAATGAACAAATAGGTGGTCACCGTGCTTAGAGGAGGTGTAAAAAGTGCTGGCAAGTGAATATCAACCGTATTTATATTTATCAAGACCGGTTTCCAGGAGACATCCCATGGATGTAGGACGCAGGGCAAAACAGTTTGCTCCATTTGCGGCACTTCGTGGACTGGATGAAACGATCCGGCAACAGGAAATCATTTACGAATCGAAAAGAGATTTATCCGAAGAAAAGAAAAATGAGCTGGATATGAAATTAAGGATCCTGGCATATGGGATGAAGATACAGGCAACTTATTTTCAAAAATCCTGGAAGGATCCGTCAGTTGGCCAGTACCATACATTATCCGGAACCGTAGAATTTTTTGATCCATCAGTCCACTTACGGATCGATGATACTGAGATTCAGATCCAGGACATCTGTGATCTGACTGGTGATGTATTTGAAACTATTGAAATATCATGTTAATTAATCACAGCGGAATTTTTTATACCGGAAAGAGTGTGTGGTAGCTGGTGGAAGGATAAAAAAGGATGCACAGATCGACAAAGCAGATCTGATCAGAATAAAAATCGTGCTGTTCGTGCAGCTTTGGCACTTACGGAATGGATGGCATGATGCTCATAAGGCGGATTTGATTTCCCTTTGGTCCGTTGAGTAATAAATGGAGAAATATCTTATTGCTTAAAGGAGGAAGCCTATATGGGATCAGGTGCTATTAAATGGCATGTACACTGCTCTGTATGCGGAGCATTTATTGAAAAGAGCGCACAAAGCGATTCAGAAGTGGAGTGCAAAAAATGTCGCAGTACATTGGAAATATTTGTAAAGGATGATATGGTGTCGGTTCGTCCGATCCACATCCGAGATGAACAATTAAAGTCCAGGATGCGGACGTATTCCCGAAAGATGATGAATCAGGGATCATAACAGAATAGAATGAGCTGTCTGTAGTAAGCGTTGGATTTGGCAGGAACCATCAAGAACGCACCAGACAGCAAGAGTTTGTCAAGGAGCTGAACCTGACTGGAATCACTAAGAGCCCGGCAAAACATTTACGGATACACTGCAAGATCAGAAGTATTTTCTGGTTTTGGAGATTGTTGAAGTATTTGTTTTGTCGGGCTTTTTTGACGTATTTCGAAAAATTTTTAAATTTTTTTGTCGTACCCCACTGTAAAACAGGCTCTCAGCGTTTCGTTATATAGAGGTTGAATTCTTTTTTGCAAAAATAATTGTAAATAGAGATTTTGATAACATGACGCAAAGGAGGAAGCAAAGATGACTGAAATCGAATACCAGGAATTTGTAAGGCATTGTCCTTACGATGCTATGGGCGATTATTCCATGTTTCGCAAAGAGCAAACAGAGAATGAATCAGAAGATGCACATAGCAACTGAATAAGCCAGGCAATCTGGCAAACTTAATCTAAACGCAGATACATGCGTTACAAAGGAGTCGCGGACTCCCGTTCAAAAAAAACGGGTGAGTTCGTGACCTCTTGTGCTGCAGTTCTTTATGTCTGTGCAGGAATTTTATAAAAGATGGAATGGACCACCCGGAGCCGAAAGGCAGAAAGGTGGTCTTTATGTTGACATTAAAAGAACTGAAAAAAATCGTGAAAGTTGCTGATATGGAGAAGAGAATCCCAAGCGTGAAATCCTTGAAGGAACACAAAGTTGTAGTAAAGGAAATGATCAATGCAGATACAACAATCTCTGTTTATGATCACGGATATGTACTTTATACAGCAGGAAATCAATCAACCGTATTTCCGCTTCATAGTTGTGATGACTATGAATATGTGAGTGTAACTGGCGATAACAAGGAATTCAATAAAGAGTTCTTTGATAATGAAAACTGGTATATCCGTCTGCTGATGGAGGCTGAAGACCGTATGGCATACAGCCAGAGCAAAATCAGCACCAATCATGGTGTATTTTCTAACAGCGATGTTACAGATGATGCGGAGATTATGAGAGGATCTTCAAAAGATTTTGTTGACGATGTTATCGACAGAGAAATTCTAAACGCTTTGATCAAAGAGTTAACAGAGAGACAAAAGACGGTACTCAATCTGGTTTATTTCGAGGAAATGCGTCAGCAGGATGTTGCAGATTATCTGGGAATCAAACAGCAGAGTGTAAATGACCTCCTGAACAGGGCATTAAAAACGATGAAAAAAAAGGCGGAAAACGAAGAATTTTAAAAAATTTTAAAAAAATTGAATTAGACCACTGTAAAACAGGCTCTGAGCGTTTCGTTATATGAAGGGTTTGCATAGAACACCTTCATGTACCTTGAAAAATGAATAGCCTGCCCGGAGTGATATTCGGTTTGAACATGCATAGAGCGAAAAGCTGCGTGTCTGCCAGAAGAAAACGTATCAGAGATGGAAACTGATATAGGAACGGATCCGGGAAAGAAAACAGGAAAACGCTTAAATCTTAAATCAAAATAAAATGTCTGAATCTGAAAAGAGGATGACAGTAGAAATCATGTGGCGGTATTTGTGACAAACAGGTACCGCCATATATTTGTGCTGTTATCTCAGCTTGTGCTGACTGTCCCAAATAGTGCAAATTTCAGGAAAGGAGGCGATCATCTTCGTATAAAAGATAATACGCAGACACGAACAGATAACCATACACAAAAAAATCAGAAAGGAAGGATTTAAGAGAATGAACGTGAAAAAGAAAGCACGCAGGGTGATGTCCGGTTTACTGACTGCAGTAACGGTTCTATCGACGGTACTATCTCCCGTTGTTGCCTATGCTTCTGATGATGCCGGATCTGTAAAAAAGATTCCGTATTATGAGGAGATCAAGGATCAGTTGGATGAAGATGAAGTGGTAACTGCAAAGGATTATGAGATCAAGGTTGGAGACAATTTCGATGTAAAGAGTGATTATACCGGTCTTACGATCCAGGATGACAGCAAAGTAAAAGTTACATTTCAGGAAGCAAAAGATACGGATGGAAATGACTTTTCTACCGATTATGCCAATTCCTATAAGGCAGTCTATTATGTAGAACCACAGACAACGGATCACCCAACCTACCAGATCAATCGAAAGATCGTGGTAAAAGAAGCGGATCAGCAGAAAGATTCGCAGTCAGAAAGTTCTTCTGATCAGGATGCTGGTTCTTCCGATAAGACAGAAACAGAGGATTCTGAGGCTGACTCGTCTACAGAGGGAACTGATGCTGCTGACACGGAGAGCAAAACAGAACTGACAGAAAAAGAATTTGATGCAGAGATCGAAGCAACGGAGGATCAGGAGACCGTTGATCCGGAAACAGGGATCACACTCTCAGAGGTTATGCAGGAAGCGGTTGACCAGGAGGTTGCTCTTGCAGATCTTGAAGCAGGCGAAAGTATTACTTTCGATATGCCAATGATGCTTGCTTCCGGTGAAACAGGAACAAAATCAGTCACAGTTACAGCCGGCTCCTGGTACTATTACGCAGACTATGGATTAGGTTCTTATCTGACTTGTCCATATTATGTGAAATGGGGAAGCATCAATGCGACAGCATACTGTGTTGAACCATCGAAAAAAGGACCGGGAAATGGAACTTATACGATCCAGAAACTTGCCGATGGAAAGACACTTGCAAAGGTCTGCTATTACGGAACAAAAGCAAGTGATGAGAATGGTTTCTTCGATGAGAAACATCCGGATTTTCCGGCAGGAAAGAGATTCATCATTACCCATCTTGCAGCAGCTTATGCAAATGGATCCAGTGACTGGGCATCCGGAACTAATGCAACAGGAAAGAACCTGGCAATGGAGCTTTACAATTATTGTGTAAATATGCCGGACATTCCGTCTGTAGATATGAGCTTTTCCGAATCTAATGTAAAGGCTTATGTGGAAGGAAACAGCCAGCGAACAAGTGTGATCACATTCAAAGCAGATAAACTGCAGACGATCACATTTAAGTTGCCAAGCGGTGTAAAGCTTGTAAATGTGACAACCGGTAAAACCAGTGCTGCAGGAGCAAGTGTAGAAATCAGTGGAGGTACACAGTTTTATCTGACAGCACCACTTGATCAGGCAGAGAGCGTCAGTGCTACATTTTCTTCTCGGATGAAGGGAAGCATTGATAAAGAATACTCTGCTTACAAGATTGTAACAGGATCTGGAACACAGGACCTGGCTCTTGTTTTCGGTGAAGGTGTTGGAAATGAGAAATATGTGGATTTTAAAGTAACCTGGACAAAAGAATGCAAAGTATCCATTGTAAAGAAAGATCAGGATACAGGAAATGCACTGGCTGGTGCAGTGTACGGGATCTATTCCGATGCTTCATGTACAAAGCTGATCGCAGAGATGCCTGCAACTGATCAGAATAGTGCTTCACAGCTTACAATGGAGAAAACACAGGAAGTTGTTTATCTGAAAGAAATCTCTGTTCCAACAGGGTATCAGATCGATACAAAGTCTTATAATGTGACTCTTGCTATCGGAAAGACAACGACCAAAAATGTAACAGACAAACGTGTAAATGCAAAGATCAACATTGCAAAACAGGATGCTGAGACAGGGAATGCAGCACAGGGTGATGCAACGCTGGAAGGTGCAGTATATGGCCTTTATGCAAGGGAAGATATTGTTCATCCGGATGGAAGAACCGGAACGATCCATAAGAAAGACAGCCTGATCACATCCCTGACAACGGATAAGAATGGCGAAGCTTCTGTATCGGATCTCTATCTTGGAAAGTATTATCTGAAAGAGCTTAGTGCTCCGGTTGGATACGTACTGGATCCGACAGAACATGAGGTGGACTGTACTTACGAAGGTGCTACTGTTCCGACAGTAGAAAGAACTTCTGTATGTAAAGAAACTGTCGTCAAGCAGCCGTTCCAGATCATTAAGGCAGCAAACAACGGAAAAACCGATGCAGATCTTCTTAAGGGAGTTGGTTTTTCAGCATGGCTTGTCAGTGATCTGAAAGTAAAAGCAGATGGAAGTTATGATTTTGATTCAGCCAGACCAGTTGTACTGACTGCAGATGGCCAGGCAGAAATGTTTACCGATGAAAAAGGATATGCAAGATCGATTCCGCTTCCATATGGAACTTATGTGGTAAGAGAAACCACAAGCAAACACAACTATGCACCGGTTGATGATTTTATAGTGAAGATCACAGAGAATCATCCGGATACACCGCAGACATGGCGAGTGCTTCTGGATAAAGAATTCAAAGCAAAATTAAAGATCATCAAAAAGGATGCAGAAACACAGAAATCTGTACTCCTGGCAAATACTGAGTTCAAGGTATACGACCTGGATAACCAGAAATATGTGGAACAGACAACATCCTATCCGAAGCCAACAGTACACAAATCTTATTTCACAAACGAGGAAGGATACCTGGTATTGCCAAAGAATCTGAAACCTGGTAACTACCGGATTGAGGAAGTGACGGCACCCGATGGGTACACGATATCCAAAAACTATGTGACAGTTGCAGTTGATACAGATACTGCTTATCTGACCGATCCTGTCACAGGAGATGCAGTCATTGATGTGGAATATACCAATGCCCCGGTCAAAGGTCAGTTAAAGATCTATAAACAGGGTGAAGTGTTAAAGGGATTTGATAAGGACTTCCAGTATGAAATGGCTGGACTTGCAGGTGCTGAATTTGAAGTCTATGCGGCAGAGGATATTTATACTGCCGATCATCAGGTAGATGCAGATGGACAGAGAACTCTGTATTTTGCAAAGGATGCACTGGTAGCAACCGTCACAACGGATGCAGATGGTTATGCAACCGTAAAGAATCTTCCACTTGGCAGGTACTATGTTAAAGAGAAGAATGCACCGGACACTTATGTGTTAAATACCGTGCCGGGAAATGTCGAATTTGCTTATGCGGATCAGGATACTGCAGTGATCGAGAAAGAAATCTCTGTCACAGATGAACGACAGAAAGTGTCGATTACTGTCGAAAAACAGGATGCTGAGACAGGCAATACAGTAGCCGGAGCAGTGTTCGGTATTTACAATGCAAAAGACATTCAGACGAAAGATGGAAAAGTGATCGTCAAAGCAGATACTCTTTTACAGGAAATGACTTCTGATGAAAAAGGTCAGGCAGCATGTACACTGGATCTTCCACTTGGAAGCTATTATGTAAAAGAACTGAAAGCACCAAATGGATTCGTATCTTCTGATGAAGTACTGAGATTTGATGCTTCTTATCAGGGGCAGGATGTACAGACAGTAACATTAAAATCCGTAAAGAAGAACCAGCCGACAACTGTTGAGATCACAAAATCAGATGCAACAACCGGTGTAGAACTGGATGGAGCTTATCTGAAAGTAACGGATAAAGATGGAAATGTAGTAGACAGCTGGACATCTTCCAAAGATGCACCGCATGTGATCAAATATCTGAAAGTGGGTGAGACTTATACCCTCCATGAAGAATTTGCACCGCATGGTTATCTGGTAGCCAATGATGTGACATTCACAGTCAAAGATACCGGAGAGGTTCAGAAAGTGGAAATGAAGGACGAGGTACCGGTTGGTGAACTCATCATCAACAAAAAGGGAGAATTCCTGGATTCTGTTACACTGGCCGATAAGGTCAAAGGTGTGGTGGAACACATTTTCAACTATGTAACCGGAAAACTGACAGATGTTACGTTTGAAGTCTATGCTGAGGAAGACATTAAGGCTGCCGATGGCGTCAGTGACGATTACTATAAAAAGGATGAACTGATTGCAACGATCAAGACAGATGAAACCGGTATTGCAAAACTGGAAAATCTTCCACTTGGTAAATACTATGTGAAAGAAACAGGAACTGCTTACGGTCATGTACTGGATGGTGAGATCCGTCATGTAGATCTGACTTACGTGGATCAGAATACACCAGTTGTAGTCTATGACAAAGACTGGCAGAACAACCGCCAGAGAGTAGAAGTCAGTGTACTTAAGAAAGAAAAAGATTCTGACCGTACATTGGAAGGCGCTATCTTTGGATTATTTGCCAAAGAAGACATTAAGTCTGAGACAACAGGTAAAGTCCTGATTGAAGCCGATGAGATCATTGAACTGAAATCTACGGATGAAGAAGGAAAGATCACATTTGTTGCAGATCTTCCAATAGGAGCAACTTACTATGTAAAAGAGCTCTATGCACCGGACGGATTCGTAACCAACGATGAAGTAAAGGAATTTACCTTTGAGTATGTAGGTGAGAATCAGCCGACAGTCACTTATGATTTTACCTTTGATAATCAGCCAACCGTCGTTGAATTTGCCAAATCCAGTCTGACAACCGGAAAAGAACTTCCAGGATGTAAGCTGAAAGTGGTAGATTCTGATGGAAATATCGTGGATGAATGGACTTCCGGTAAAGAAGCACATGTGATCCGTGAGCTGACTGTCGGAAAAGAATACACACTGGTTGAAACAAAACCTGCTGATGGTTACGTGACAGCTGAAAGCGTGAAGTTCACGATCAAAGATACTGCCGATGTGCAGAAAGTTGAGATGAAGGATGATGTGACGAAGGTGAAAATCTCCAAACAGGATATCGCCGGAAAAGAACTTCCGGGAGCGAAACTCACAATCCTTGATCAGGATGGAAAAGTTGTGGAAAGCTGGACCAGTACAGAGAAAGCACATTACATCGAAATGCTTCCGATCGGAAAATACACTCTCCGTGAAGAAACAGCACCGGATGGCTATCTGGTTGCAAAAGATGTGGAATTCGAAGTAAAGGATACCGGTGAAGTACAGCATGTAACCATGGTGGATGAGGAAAAACCGGCAGAAAAGACACCGGAAGGTGGAAAACCTGTCAGTGATTCACCAAAGACTGGGGATAACACCAATCTGTGGCTGTGGTTTATGCTTCTCGGCATTGGTGCGACTGGTACAGGAGCCCTTGCATTTATGAGAAAAAAGAAACACTAATCAAATAAGAATGAGCGTTCATGGAAACCGAAAGGAATCTGTGGACGCTTTTTTAGATGGGAGAAACCATGAGAAATATCATTATTTTTGTTGCTCTTCTGGGAGCAGCGGCAATATTTACAGTTTTGTATTGTCTCATTGCTGCCGGAAGTCAGGCAGAGAAAAAACTGACAGAAATCATGAGAAAAGAGGAAGAACAGAATGAAGACAAATAAAGATCTAATTATAGAACCAAATGCAGCTATTGAGGGAAGAAAGTACAGCGAAGAAAAGCCATGGTCCTGCAAGTACTGTTACTGGTGGGGAGGCAAAAAGAAAGGCTGTAGCTTGAAACAGTGCCACTATCTGCTTCCGGAAAAGAAAAAAGCAGTAAAAACAACACCATGTGGTGGCTGTCCGTATGGAAAACATGTTCCATGCATCGGATATTGTATTGCCCGTCTTCATTCTGAAATGAAAGGAAAGAAAGGACGTGGGTAATTGCAGGAAGAAGTAAATCAGAAAGTGATCAGCCTGAGCATCCAGGGAGTCAAGATCACTGCCAGTGTGCTAAAAGCAGCCCTTCGGAAGTTCCTGGAAATGGACAACCGGAGGAAACAGAAAGCAACGCAGGTGAAAATGGCTGAAAAGACCGGACGGGCCCAGGAGAAAGGAAGGGAAAAAGCCCGAAAAAAGATTGAAAAGAAAAAGCCACATGGAAAGCAGACCATCAAGCAGCTGAATGCACAGGGAGTACAGCTTTCCAACATAAAGATCACAGATGAAAATATCAAATCCTTTGACCGTGTGGCAAGAAAATACGGCATTGATTACAGCCTGAAAAAAGAGGTTGGTGCGGATCCACCGAAATATCTGGTCTTCTTTAAGGCTAAAGATGTGGATGTGATGACAGCGGCTTTCCGGGAATATGCCGGAGTAGAACTGAAAAAGAAACAGGTGAAGAAACCATCGGTCAGAAAGAAACTGCAGAAATCTGTAGAAAGAAAAGCAAAGCACCGCCAGCGTGTGAAGCAGAGACAAAAATCCAGAGGTCAGGAACGATGATGCGGGAGAAATTACAGAAGATCCAGGTCAAACGGCTGGTGATCTTAAATCTCCCATATTTCTTTATCTTCTATGTAGCAGATAAAGGATCCTGGCTGTACCGGCATTGCCTGGGAGAAAGCATGGTCCAGAGACTTGGCGTGATGTTAGTCAATTTCCGACTGGCATTTTTAAGCTGGCTGCCAAGTATCGCTTTGCAGGACCTTACAGTAGGTGTTCTGGTTGCAAGTGCATTAAAACTGGTTGTCTACTATCGTTCTAAAAACGCAAAGAAGTTCCGGCAGGGTGTGGAGTATGGATCTGCAAGATGGGGAAATAGAAAAGATATCGAACCCTTCATGGATCCGGTTTTTGAAAACAATGTCATCCTCACAGAAACGGAACGTCTGACCATGAACAGCCGGCCAAAAGCCCCAAAGTATGCCAGAAATAAGAATGTGATTGTCATCGGTGGTTCCGGATCCGGTAAGACAAGATTCTATGTGAAGCCGAACCTTATGCAGATGACAGATCACGTATCCTATGTGGTCACTGATCCGAAGGGAACGATCATTGTTGAATGCGGGAAGATGCTGGTAAATGGAGGATACCGGATCAAGGTATTAAATACGATCAACTTTAAAAAGTCCATGCATTACAATCCGTTCCATTATATCCGGAGTGAAAAAGACATCTTAAAGCTGGTCAATACCATTATCGCAAATACCAAGGGTGAGGGCGAAAAATCAACTGAAGATTTCTGGGTCAAGGCCGAGCGTCTTTTGTATTCTGCACTGATCGGATACATCTGGTATGAGGCACCAGAGGAAGAACAGAACTTTTCTACTCTGTTGGAATTTATCAATGCCAGTGAGACCAGGGAGGATGATGAAGAATTTAAAAATGCAGTGGATGAATTGTTTGAAGAACTGGAAGCAGAAAATCCGGAACACTTTGCAGTAAGGCAATATCGCAAGTACAAGCTTGCTGCCGGCAAAACTGCAAAATCGATTTTGATTTCCTGTGGTGCCAGACTTGCACCATTTGACATTCAGGAACTAAGAGAAATCATGTCGTATGACGAAATGGAACTGGATATGATCGGTGATCAGAGAACAGCCATGTTTGTCATCATCAGCGACACAGATGACACATTCAACTTTGTGGTAGCGATCATGTACACCCAGCTCTTTAACCTGCTTTGTGATAAAGCGGATGATGAGCATGGAGGCAGGCTTCCCTATCATGTACGGCTGCTTCTTGATGAGTTCAGCAATATCGGACAGATTCCAAAATTCGACAAATTGATTGCTACGATCCGAAGCAGGGAAATCTCCGCTTCTATCATTCTGCAGTCACAATCTCAGCTGAAAACCATCTATAAGGATGCTGCAGAGACGATCACAGGTAACTGTGACACTGTTCTTTTCCTTGGTGGAAAGGAAAGTTCCACACTGAAAGAAATATCAGAAACCCTGGGAAAGGAAACCATTGATCTTTACAACACATCAGACACCAGAGGCAGCAACCGGTCCTATGGGCTGAACTATCAAAAGACTGGAAAAGAACTGATGAGTAGAGATGAGCTGGCGGTCATGGATGGAGAAAAATGTATCTTACAGCTTCGAGGAGTCCGGCCGTTTTTAAGCAACAAATATGACATCACAAAGCATAAACGGTACAAAGAGCTTGCCGATTTTAATAAGAACAATGCGTTTGATGTCGAAAAATATCTGGCACACCGACTGGTGCTGTCGGAAGATACAGAATTTGAAATGTATGAAGTAACTGTAACACAAGAAGACGTATCAGTGATTGAAGCTGAGGAAGATGAGGACTGATATGAAAGAAAGAATTCGAGCACCCTGCTACTACTGATAAGGGTACAAAAAGGTCTGAATAAAAGGGAAAGGAGTAGAGCCAAACGCTTACAGACCATAAGAAAAAGCGTTTGTTCATACATTTGATTATGGCTTTTTTTAGTAGTGCAATCAATATCCTTCAGACACTGGTCGTTGCAATCGGTGCCGGTCTTGGTGTCTGGGGCGTAATCAACCTGATGGAAGGTTATGGAAACGACAACCCGGGTGCAAAATCCCAGGGAATTAAGCAGCTGATGAGCGGTGGTGGTGTTATCCTGATCGGAACACAACTGATCCCGCTTCTGAGTGGATTATTTGGTTAAGAGAAAGGAGTAGAGATCCATGTTCAGTCAGATTTTTGATGCGATTGAGGAATGGATGAGGGAACTCTTAACCGGGATGATCACTTCCAACCTGGACACGATGTTTACTGATGTCAATCAAAAGACTGGTGAGATCGCTACCCAGGTTGGACAGACCCCGCAAGGGTGGAACGGCAGCATATTCAGTATGATCCGGAACTTATCGGATTCCGTGATCATGCCGATCGCAGGTATTATTATCACACTCGTACTCTGCTACGAATTGATTTCTATGCTGACCGAGCGCAACAACATGCATGATATTGATACCTGGATGTTTTTCAAGTACTTCGTAAAAATGTGGATCGCTGTTTATCTGGTGAGTAACACATTTACGATCACAATGGCGGTATTCGACGTGGGCCAGCACGTAGTTAATTCTGCGGCCGGTGTTATCACAGGAAGTACCGCCATTGATATTTCTTCGGCATTGACGGATCTTTCCACAACCCTGGAAAGTATGGAAATCGGAGAACTTGTTGTATTGGCGCTGGAAACCCTTATCGCCGGCTTCTGTATGAGAATCCTGTCTGTACTGATCACAGTGATCATGTATGGACGTATGATAGAGATTTACCTATATACCTCAGTTGCGCCGATTCCATTCGCAACTATGAGTAACAGAGAATGGGGACAGATCGGCACGAATTATTTCAGAGGACTCTTTGCCCTGGCTTTCCAGGCATTTCTGATGATGGTATGCGTTGCAATCTATGCAGTGCTTGTTGCAGGTATCCAGTATTCAGATAATCTGAGTTCTTCATTATTTGGCGTTATGGCTTACACAGTGATCTTATGTTACAGCCTCTTTAAGACGGCATCCTTAAGTAAGTCGATATTTAACGCGCACTAAATTACAGGAAGGAGTGAAAATCATGGCATATGTCAGCGTACCGAAAGATTTAACGAAGGTAAAGAATAAAGTAGCATTTAACCTGACCAAAAGACAGCTGATCTGTATCGGTATAGGTGCTGCAATGGGAATTCCAAGCTATTTCCTCTTGCGTAATGTGATGGGAAACAGTAATGCAGCAACGGTCATGGTGCTTTTGATGTTACCGGCATTTTTATTTGCCATGTACGAAAAAGACGGGATGCATCTGGAAGATGTTCTGATGCATATGATCAGGGTGAAGTTTCTTCGTTCACCCGTTAGAAAATATGAAACTGAAAACTATTATGAGACAGATCCGGAACAGATCAAGCAGTCTCCGGATACAGGAAAACTGAAAGGAGGAAAAACGGTTGCGAAAAAAGAAAAATAAGAAAACTGTCGCAGATACCGGATACAAAAAAGTAGACAGAAAAGAGAAAAAGAAAAAGGAAAAGCAGGAGGAAAAACGCAGGCAGAAAAAACTGTCTGTTCAGCAGTCGATCGCTTATAAGGAAATGGGAAGAGATGGAATCTGCAGGGTACAGGGAAAAACGTATTCTAAGTGCATCCGCTTCTATGACATCAACTACCAGCTGGCTCAGAACGAAGATAAAAATGCAATCTTTGAAAACTGGTGTGATTTCCTCAATTACTTTGATGCCAGTATCCATTTTCAGCTGAGCTTTATCAACCATAAGAGCAGCATGAAGGAGTTTGAGCAGGTCATCCGGATCCGACCACAGGAGGATGCTTTTGATGATGTCCGTATGGAATACGCAAAGATGTTGAAACAGCAGCTGGCAAAAGGAAACAACGGTCTGGTGAAGTCAAAATATATCACCTTTTCCATCGAAGCGGATAATATCCGGGAAGCAAAGCCAAAGCTGGAACGTATTGAATCAGATATCCTGAACAACTTCAAGATCCTTGGAGTTCCGGCATATCCGCTGAATGGCGTAGAACGTCTGCAGATACTGTATGAGACTTTCAATCCGGATATCATGACAGACTTCCAGTTTGATTATGGTTCCATGATCCGTACTGGACTCAATACCAAAGATTATGTGGCACCGACCAGTTTTGTATTCAAGGACAGAAATACATTCCGTATGGGAAATACCATCGGAGCAGTCTCTTATTTACAGATCCTGGCACCAGAGCTTACAGATAAAATGCTGGCAGAATTTCTGGATATTGATAAGAATCTCATCGTCAACCTGCATGTCCAGTCTGTGGATCAGATGAAGGCAATCAAGCTGGTAAAAAGCAAAGTGACGGATATCAACCGTATGAAAATCGAAGAACAGAAAAAAGCAGTCCGGGCCGGATACGATATGGATATCATTCCATCGGATCTGAACACGTATGGCGGAGAAGCTAAGCGTCTGTTAGAAGACCTGCAGTCACGAAATGAGCGTATGTTCCTTGTAACAGCGCTCTTTTTAAATACAGCAAAGACCAAACAGGCACTGGACAATGCCATCTTCCAGACTGCCGGAATTGCACAGAAATACAACTGTGTACTGAAACGTCTGGACTATCAGCAGGAAGAAGGACTGATGAGCAGTGTTCCGCTGGGAGTCAATCATATCCCGATCAAGCGGGCTCTTACGACTACCAGTACAGCGATCTTTGTTCCGTTTACGACACAGGAACTTTTTATGGCAGGAGAATCCCTGTATTACGGATTAAATGCACTCAGCAACAACATGATTATGGTGGATCGTAAAAAGCTGAAAAACCCGAATGGACTAATCCTTGGTACACCTGGATCCGGTAAATCCTTTGCTGCAAAAAGAGAAATCACCAACGCTTTCTTTGTCACGAAGGATGACATTATCATCGGAGATCCGGAGGGTGAGTATTATCCACTGGTCCATGCACTTGGCGGACAGGTCGTACACATTTCACCGACCAGTAAGGATTATATCAATCCGATGGATATCAATATGGATTATTCCGATGATGACAATCCACTTGGAGTGAAATCCGATTTTGTCCTGTCTTTATGCGAGCTGATCATGGGAAGCAGGGATGGAATTGAAGCAGAGGAAAAATCAGTGATCGACCGCTGTCTTCCACTGGTGTATCAGAAGTACTTTGCAGATCCAAAACCGGAAAATATGCCGGTCCTTGGTGACCTGTATGATTGCCTCAGAAAGCAGAAAGAACCGCAGGCCCAGAGAATTGCAACAGCGTTGGAAATCTATGTAAATGGATCACTGAAAGTATTTAACCATAGAACCAATGTGGAACTGAATAACCGTATTGTCTGCTTTGATATTAAGGAACTTGGAAAGCAGCTGAAGAAAATCGGAATGCTCATCGTCCAGGATCAGGTATGGAACAGAGTTACGATCAACCGTGGCATCAAATCTACCAGGTACTATATCGATGAGTTTCATCTTCTGCTCAAAGAAGAACAGACAGCAGCTTATTCCGTAGAAATATGGAAGAGATTCAGAAAATGGGGAGGCGTACCGACTGGAATCACACAGAATATCAAAGATCTTCTTGCCAGCAGGGAAATTGAAAATATCTTTGAGAACAGTGATTTTATCCTGATGCTGAACCAGGCGGCAGGTGACAGACAGATCCTTGCAAAACAGTTGAATATTTCCCCATATCAGTTGTCTTATGTGACGAATTCCGGGGAAGGAGAAGGACTTCTTTTCTATGGAACAACAATTATTCCATTTAAGGACAAGTTCGATAAGACCTTGAAGCTGTACAGTTTGATGACTACAAAACCGGAAGAAGTTGAAAAACGAGAGAAAGAAATGGAGGCGGAAAAGCATGAAGGAAATCGATAAGATCCGAATCAGGCAGTGGAACCAGGATAATCCTTACATTCAGATGAAAAATCTGGAAAATGCGCAGCCTGGATACCGTGTTCATACAGTTAATGACGATCATCATCTGTATGAGCTTCCGCTGGAAACACAGAATATTATCCTTGACTGGGTATTCTGGAATTTCTATCCGGCACAAAAGATCTACCCACATTTTACCAGTGATGATCTGAAAGAAGTTTTGTATAAACGAACCCAGATCCATCTGTACAATAACCAGTTCAAGGAAGCCATGCTGATCAATGGATTCTGGCCAAGAGATCCGAGTGAGCTGAACTGGGTATTTCATATTCAGGCAAGCTCTCCGGCAATCAGGACACAGGCAGATGGTTATCCTGGTATCCCGATTATAGGACGCCAGGAACTGAATGAGTACAGAAAGAAAAGTTGTGCCAGGAGGTGATGACCTATAGCCGGAAAAGAATTTAAAGGCAAAGATAAAAAGGTCGCAAAGATGACCAGAGATGGTCTGACAGAAGAAAATCTCCGTGATGGTAGTGTAAAAGACATCAGTCACAGGAGCCGAGGGCGACCGGAAAATAAAGAAGAATTTGTTCCTGAACGGGAACGGAAAAAGGCTGAGAATGAAGATTCAAAATCGGGAAAAGGGAAACGACTGCAGATGGAAAAGATCCGGAAATCATCTGTCCGGCAGGAAGCTGTTGAGGATACAGTTGAAGTTACACCGGAAGAAAAAGTATCTGGATATCGAAAGAAACTGCATCGCCATGAAAAAATCCCGGATGATGATAACAATCTGAACAGCCAAAAGAAATCCATTCGGAAGAAGCAGCTGCAAAAACAGATGACCAAAGAACAGGCAAAAGCCGGAAGATTATCCTTTGATGATGAAGGAAATCAGATGGTGAAAGGTGCTGGCATGAAACCGGGAGGGACAGCCGGGAAATACATTGCTACACAAGCTGTTATATCTGGCATGAAAGCAGTCACTTCCGAAGAGGAAGAAACAGATGAAAATGCAGGTGTGGAAAGTGCCAGACTTGCAGAGCGTGAAACAGAAGCTGCGTTACGTGGCCTACGTCATGCTCAGATCCGCAGCAAACGAACGGATGTGAAAACCCATCGCAGAGGTTATCGTGAGGCTACTGTAGAAAAGAAACTGAAATTTGGTTCTGCAGAAAGTATGGAAGGAGTCAAACATGCAGAATCGGTAAAGAACGCTGAGCAAAAGAGACATTTCTATAACCGCTTCTTTCAGAAAAAACGATATAAGGATGCATACCGGGCAGCCAGAGCCGGAAAATCCGCTGGCAGTCTAGGTGGAGCGACAACCATTACCGGTGTCGAGAACATGACGGTGAAAGCAAAGATTGCCTTGAAAGAGATTATAAAGCGTAATCGTGCCATGTTCGCAGGCATCGGTATTTTTGCGCTTCTTTTTCTTGTCATAGCAGTATCTCTGGGGAGCTGCAGTGCCTCTATTGAGGGTGCTGGATCTGTGATCGGTATTACAACGTATCCAAGTTCAGACGAGGATATCTATGCTGCCGAAAACAGATATGCCGCTTTGGAAAGTGCCTTGAATCAGCAGATCAATGAGATGGAACGAAGACATCCAAATTATGACGAGTATCAGTACAACATTGCTGAGATTGGTCATAATCCATACCATCTTATCTCGTATCTTACCGCAAAATATGGGGACTGGACGTACTCAGATGTTGAAAACGAGCTGCAATCTCTTTTTGAAGCACAATATCATCTGAATACAGAAGGTCGAACAGAAACGGTGACAGAAACCAGAAATGTTCGAGTCGGAGAATCATTAGGACAGGTAGTGACCAGCGGATATTGTAACTGTCGAATCTGTTGTGGTGTATGGTCCGGAGGTCCAACTGCTAGTGGTGCATATCCAACTGCAAACCATACCATTGCTGTAGATGCTTCCAATCCATTTGTGCCGATTGGCACTAAGGTAGTAATGAATGGTGTGGAATACACAGTTGAGGATACCGGAGCCTTTGCACGATATGGTGTGCAGTTTGACGTTTACTATGATAACCATGCTGCCGCTTCTGCTCATGGACATCAGACCTGGGAAGCCTATATCGCAGATGACAATGGCAGTCAGGAAGTAACGGTTACCAGTACAAGCACTAAGAAGATTCTATATGTGACACTGACAAATGGAAGTTTTGATGCTGTGGCAAGAGCCAATCTGAATGCAGAACAGCTGATTATTTACAATGCGTTAAATACGACCTATGGAAACAGAAATTATCTGTGGGATGTAAACAATGTGACCAGTGGATCAGGCGGTAATGGAATGAGCTATGAGATTCCACCGGAAGCACTGCAGGATGAAGAATTTGCCCGGATGATCCGGGAAGCAGAAAAATATCTGGGAGTACCTTATGTATGGGGTGGCTACTCTCCGTCAGGATTTGATTGCTCAGGTTTCGTATCCTATGTCATTAACCACTGTGGTAATGGATGGAACTATGGACGATTAACCGCGGATGGATTAAGAGGCGTATGTACTTATGTATCACCGCAAGAAGCAAAACCAGGAGATCTGATCTTCTTTCAGGGAACGTATAACACATCCGGTGCAAGCCATGTGGGTATTTATGTCGGTAACAATATGATGATCCATTGCGGGGATCCGATCCATTACTCAAATATCAGCACATCCTACTGGCAGCAACACTTCATGTGCTTTGGAAGACTGCCATAAATGGGTGATTGAAGGGAGGTGAAAGTTTGAATAAAAAGATTAAAAAATATCTGGATGAGATTGCCAAGACAGAGAAAAAGATTGCGGATCTGCAGCAATATCTTAGGGGTGTCCAGGCTGCATTAAAGCAGGAAGAGGACAAAGAGATGATCAGGTGCATCCGTGGTATGAAGATGGATAATGATCAGTTATATGATCTTTTGGATGGTATCCAGAGTGGAAAAGTTAAATTTCAGGTAAGCAGGGAGTCTGACGAAGAAGGTTCAGGCTCCTTTGTATTCATAGAAGAAAATAAGGAGGAATATCAGAATGGTGAAATGGAAGAAAGTGAATAAGAAAATGGCAGGACTGCTGTTAGGTGTCATGATGCTTTTTACAGCATCAACCACAGCATTTGCCTATGTGGATGAATCAGCAGAGGCATCCAAAGTAGAGACAACTCAGACAGAGCAGTCAACAGACAAAGAAGAGAAAAAAGATGACAAAAAGGATGAGGTGGCAAGTACAAGTGAGGTGCTGCCGGAAGATGGAACAGACAAGGGAACTGCCTTTACGACACCAGGAAATGGCGAAGTCAAGGATGACATTACCGATGATTCCACAAAGGAATTTCTTACGGTTACAACGAAGAATAATAACACTTTCTATATCGTGATCGACCGCAGTGCCACATCCCAGAATGTCTATATGTTATCCCAGATTGATGAGAATGATCTGTCCGAATTTCTGGATAAAGACAGCACTGCTACTGTCGTAACACCACAGCCAGATAAATCAAAGGTAGTGCTGGATGAAACAAATAATGAGGATGTAGACAAGGAAGCTACCGTTGATCCGGAGAAAACAGCATCTACCAAAACCAATATGGGTGCAATGGCAACAATCCTGATTTTGGCTCTCGGCGGTGTGGCAGCTTACTACTACTTCAAGATCTATAAGCCTAAAAAAGAGGAAGATGAGGATGATCAGCCGGAAGGTTTGGAAACAGATGGACTGGAAGAAATTTCGGATGAGGAAGAGTCTGAAGACGAAGATTTTGAAGAAAATGAAAAATAAATAAACTTTTTTAGCGGAGGGGGCTGTAAAACATGCTCTCTCCGTTTCGTTATATGAAGGAGGTTATACATCATGTATTTAGTAATTGCAGAAAAACCAAGTGTATCAAGAGCAATCGCAGAAGTGATTGGAGCACAGGAACGAGAAGACGGATATTTACAAGGAACCGACTGTATGGTCAGCTGGTGCTTCGGACATCTGGCCGAATATGTTTCACCGGATGCTTACGATGAGAAATTTAACCAGTGGAGATATGAAGATCTCCCGATCATCCCGAAAGACTGGAAAGTTACAGTCTCAGAAGATAAGAAAGATCAGTTCTATATCTTAAAAAGACTGCTCAACAGTCCGGAAATTGAATACGTCGTAAATGCCTGTGATGCCGGACGTGAAGGAGAATTAATCTTCAAACATGTCTATGACTTATCTGGAAGTAAAAAGCCGGTGAAACGATTATGGATCAGTTCTCTGGAAGATTCCGCAATCCTTGATGGAATGCAGCATCTGAGATCCGCAGAGGAATACCGACATCTGGCCGAAGCTGCTGTATGCCGTTCTCAGGCTGACTGGCTGGTAGGAATGAATGCAACCAGAGCTTACACCACAAAGTACTTCAAAAAGCTGACCGTTGGAAGGGTTCAGACACCGACACTTGCCATGTTGGTGGAACGTGCCGGACAGATCAGCAATTTCCAGAAAGAAAAGTATTTCAATGTGGAACTGGATTGTGACGGAATTCCGGCAGTAAAGCCAAAGATCTTTGATCCGGATGAGGCAGAACAGTTAAGAAGCAGATGCCAGGGAAGTGAAGCCATTGTCAATGCAGTAAAAGAAACAGAAAAGAAAGTAAAAGCACCAAGGCTTTACGATTTGACCACACTGCAGAGAGAGGCAAACCGCATCTACGGAATGACAGCCAAACAGACACTGGATACCGCTCAGAGCCTGTATGAAAAGAAGCTGATTACTTATCCAAGAACGGACAGCCAGTATCTGACCGAAGATATGGAACAGACAGCAAGAAATGTGGTCCGTCAGATTTATGAGAAATATCAGCTGACAGGTCCTTTTGATCAGCCGGAACAGCCGGATGTGAAGAAAGTCATGAATAACAGCAAAGTGACGGATCACCATGCAATCATTCCAACGATGGAGCTTGCATCCTGCCATCTGGATGAATTGAAATCCTGGGAAGAAAAGATTCTGTTCCTGATCGCAGTCCATACGGTCATGGCAATGAGTAAGGATCACATTTACCAGGAAACAGAGATTGAAGTGGAATGCCAGGGAGAAATCTTCAAAGCAAAAGGAAAGATTGTTCTGCAGGATGGATGGAAACTCTTTGAAAACTGCTTCAAAAATAAGGATCGCATGGCAATCGTAGATCCGGATCAGGAAATGAAAGAGAGAATGCCGAAAGTAACCCAGGGACAGACTTTCTATGCTGTAGCTGCAGAAAAGACAGAACATTTTACGTCCCCACCAAAACCATATAGCGAAGATACTCTCCTTGCGGCAATGGAAACAGCTGGAAATAAGGAATTCGATGAAGATACAGAAAAGAAAGGATTAGGAACTCCGGCAACAAGAGCCGGTATCATCGAAAAACTGATCTATTCTCAGTATGCCACCCGAAAAGGCAAACAGATCCTTCCGACAGACGATGGAAAAGTTCTTGTAGAGATTCTGCCAGACTTCCTGAAATCTGCGAGTATGACTGCAGAATGGGAAAATCAGCTGCTCTTGATGGAGCATGGAGAGATTGCACCGGAACAGTTTATGACCGGGATCAAAAACATGCTGACCATGATGCTGAATGGATGCGATGCGATTTCCGAAGAAGAAACAAGAAGATTTCAGACCAGAGAAAGCATTGGAACATGTCCGGTATGTGGAAGCCTGGTATATGAAAGCAAACCCAACTTCTATTGCAGCAACCATGATTGTCACTTTGCTCTCTGGAAAGATAACCGCTATCTGCAGAGCATGGAAAAAACCATGGATAAAAAGATGGCTGCAGAACTTCTGAAAAGTGGAAGTGTGCATGTAAAAGACTTGTATTCCAAAAAGAAGAATATGTACTTTGAGGCAGATCTTCTTATGGATGCAGATGAAACCGGAAGGGTGAATTTCTCTTTATCCTTCCCACAAAAGAAACCAAAAAACAAAAGCAAAAAGAAATAAGAAAACAGATTAGAGGAGGAAACGAAAAATGAATTTTAATGAATTTGTAAATGAAGTAAAGGACAATATCAAACTCTTTTTACCAAGGGATTATGAGAATGCAGAGGTATCAACGATGGAGTGTCATAAACTGAACCGTGCCTATACGGGATTGATGGTGAGAAAAGAAGGTGAGATGCTTACCCCGACGATCAATCTTAACCGGCTGTATGAAGCATATAAAGCACAGCCTGGCGTAACAATGGAAACTGTATGCAGAAAGATTGCAGATATAGTTATTGAGGCACCGATACAGGTTGATCTGAAAGCTATTTTAAACTATGAAGATGTGAAGGACAAGCTGTTTATCCGTGTGTCATCAGCCGAAGCAAATAAGGAAGTCCTCGAAATTGTGCCACACCAGTTAAAGGAAGATCTTGCAATTACCTATCATGTGGCAGTAGGCAAGAATCAGGATGGATTAAGTTCCATGCTGATTACAAATGAAATGATGAAGGAATATGGAGTGACACAGGAGCAGATTCATGAAGACGCTATGAAAAGTTCACCGCGTGTCATGGTCCCAGAGGTATCAAGTATAGGTGTACTGATAGATGAAATATATCAGAAAAATATTCTCATGCTGACACCAGATGAACGTGAAATGCTGCTAGAAACATTGCAGGAGTCAAGCGAGATGCCGACATTCTTTGTTGTTACAAATACAGAAAGAATTGATGGAGCCGGTGTGATCTTTTATCCGGAATTCATGGATAACATGGGGGAACTTCTGGGAAATGATTTCTTCATTTTGCCATCATCCATCCATCAAATGCTGATCTTGCCGGATGACGGTCAAGTGGATGCGGAAATGTTAAGAGATATGGTAAAAGAAGTTAATGCCACTCAGGTAGCACCAGCAGAACGCCTTACCAATGATGTATATCACTTTGACACAAAGGATCACGTCTTTGAAAAGGCAGACAGGTTCACAGAACGTCAGAAAGAAAAAGAAGCGCAGGTTGCAAAAACAGAGAAAGTTGGAAAAGAACAGCCGGATCAGAAACCGAAAACAAAGAAGCACGATATGGAACTCTAATAAAAAATAATCATCTCGTCAACTAATAAAAAGCCCTGCGGCATAAACACAATGTCGTGGGGCGTTTTTGGAAAGGAGTATTATGACAGAACAAAAAAAAACTACTACTATTCCACTGCCGGTCCAGGGAAAAGATATGGACAGCATTATGCAGTCACTGGAATCCGGTGTGGAAGAACTTTTTACAAGTAACCGCTATCAGGAATTTCTTAAAACCATGGCAAAGTTTCACAATTATTCCTTTAACAATACAATGCTGATCGCTATGCAGCGACCGGATGCCACACTTGTTACCAGCTACAAAAACTGGCAGTCCATGGGTAGACAGGTCATGAAAGGGGAAAAAGGAATTACAATCATTGCACCGGCACCATATAAGAAAATGAAGGAAAAAGAGGTTCTGGATGAAAATCAGCGACCAATCATGGGAACTGATGGAAAACCTAAGACTGAAAAAGTGGAAGTTACAGTTCCACACTTTAAAGCAGTTACCGTCTTTGATATTGCTCAGACATCCGGGGAACCAATCCAGACACTAGCACCGGAATTACTGACTGCAGCTGTACAGGATTTTGATTCTTTCATGCAGGCTATTCAGAAAATATCCCCAGTGCCGATTCGATTCGATGAGATCGATGGCAATGCCAATGGATATTATCACAATGCAGACAAGGAAATCGTGATCAAAAAAGGGCTCAGTGAAAGTCAGACCTTAAAGACTACTATTCATGAAACAGCCCATGCTAAACTGCATGACAAGGAAATCATGGAAAGCCTGGGTGTAGAAAAAGACCGTCTGACAAAAGAGGTTGAAGCAGAATCCGTTGCTTACTGTGTGTGTTCTTCCTTTGGTTTGGATACATCGGATTACAGTTTTCCTTATATTGCAGGTTGGAGCAGCAGCCGGGAAATGAAGGAAATGAAAGCATCTATGGATGTGATCCGCAAGACAGCCGGTGAAATGATCGATCAGCTTACAGAAGAACTGGAAATCATTCTTGAAGAAAAACAAAAAACAGAATTACATGAAAAATACGGCATTCTGGTAGATGCACTGGAAGCAGCCGGATACCGCTATGATTATCGGGAAAGCAAACCGGGACATATTGTACTGGCACCGGATGGGACACATGAAATTGCTGGGTATTTGCAGTTTGAATCATGGGAAGATATCAAAGATTGGCTGGAAGATACGATTGCAGAAGGAACGGATATTTCGGAAAGAGTTGATCGGGCTTTGTATCCATTTAAGTTTGATTATACCCTAGAGGAAGAAATGTTCAGAGGTAATGGTGACCGCTATGCGATTTACCATGTGGATGAAGGCACACCGGGAAAACAACATTTATTTATGAATATGACAATGGTCAAAGAAGATGGCATTACAATCGATGCGGACAATTATAAATGTGTCTATTCTGGCAGATTACATGAAAATGAAAAGCTGGATGATTTGTACGCTATGTTCAACGATAATCCACCGGCAGATTATAAAGCACATTCTATGTCGGTCAGTGATGTTATCATTACAAACCGTGGTGGGGATATGCAGGCATATTACGTGGATCGATTTGGATTTGCAGAACTTCCAGACTTTGCAGCACAAAGAGAAAAAATACTCGATATTGTCCCGGAAATAGAAAATGTGGATTATGAAAATGATCTTACATGTATCAGCTTTTATGCGGCTGAATGTGCTGAATTTCCTGTAATGGGTGAAGTACATTATGACCTGACATTACCAGAAGCCTTGGAAGCTTATGAGAAAATCCCATCAGAACGTATGCATGGACTGAAATGTGTTGGCTTTGATCTGAAAGACGGAAGTGATTATGAAGGAATGCAGAGTCTGATGATTGAAGGAAAAATACAGAAAGAATTTTTGAATTCGATTCCTGGATTTAGAGAAAATTCTTATGTGCAAAATGCAATCAGTCGTGTGGAAAAATACTTGGAAGAAAGACATCCAAATGTGGAAAATCCTCTGGAATCCAATAAGAAAGTGGATAACGAAAAAAATATAAGCGAAGAAAAAAACGAGAAGGAGCTGAATATACAGATGAAACCAATACCGAAAAAGAAAAGGGGGGAAATGAGCCTATGAGAAATGTAAACCTGGAAGAAAACGAACTGACTATTACTGCTATCTTCCAGCAGCACACAAAGGAAGAAACAATCCAAACACTGAAAGAAGCTTTGGAAGTTTTGGAACAGGAAGAAAGTGATTCTGAGAATGATGAAATAATTGAGATCATCAATTCTACAGTTGGAAAATTACAGCAGATCGAAGACAAATACTACTATTCTCTGGATCTGAATTATTATCTGAATAACTTGGAGGACGATGCCTATGAAGCTTAATCAATTTGCAGTCTACCGAGTAGATCAGCAGACAGCAGGAAAAGCACTGTGGCATCTGCCATATCAAGAGGCAAGACAGCAGAATGTGTCGATTACTGTCGAAAATTACCGAGTAATCTCGATTCATGAAATGCAGGAAGAAGAAAAAGTCGCTGACATCTGGAAACGAATGAAAAAGCAATGCGAAGTCAGTGACGTACTTGTACTGAACAGGGATGGAGAAATCAACTGCTACTATGTAGATGAGAACTATCCACAGTATCTGGCCGGATTCATTCGTATCAATACATCGGGCGCACTGATCACTATGGAGACTGAGAATTATCAAATTGACGGAAAAAAAGGGAACTGGATTGCAACAGACACCATCATCATCAACGGGAAACAGTTTTATCTGATGGAGCATCAAGTATACCGGGATCAGGCTCAAGGTGTTATCCTGGATGCCTATGGAAAAATGGTTGTCGAAGAATGTAAGAAATTCGACGAAAAAACAAAACAAAAGATCCATAATTACATTCAACAGCAGGCACCGCTAAATTCAGTCGAACAGTTAAAACAAGATGGTAAAATCCGTCTGGAACATTACCAGAAGTTCTACCAGAACGGCACTTATGAACGAAGCAGAGAATCCGGTACCGAAGCCAATTATGATATGGTGGACGGTCTGGTAAATAATCAGAAGAAGAATCCAGAAAAGATCTCTAATGCCCGCAGCAACAAACAGACTCCCAGAAATCAACAGGATGGCAAACCTAAGAAACGAAGATCCGTGATTAAACGACTGCATCAGAAACAGATTGCTATTGCTCGTCGGTCCGGAAAGCCGATACCAAAGTACCTGGATCAGGAAATGGAAAGAAAGCGGGGGTAGAATATGCGAAGGTTAAAGTGTGAAAAAGAAACGATTATTCTGACCAATGAAGATGACGGATTCTATGATGTGTATACCTTCAATCAGAGCTTGCAGAAACGGTTGAGATCCTTTGCTGAGAAGTGTCCGGATGATTGCTGGTTGAAAGGAGCTTCGGAAGATGGCAGTGAAACGTATATGATCAGAAAGGGACGGTTATCATTGAATTTAAGACCACCCTATTCCAAGGATAGGATTCATAAAGCAACCGAACGAATTATTGAAGAACAGAAAGAACAATCAAAGGATTCATAGAATGCGATTTAAGAGAAAAAAGCCTCATGACCATGAGGAAAAATGAAAGCAAAATACGTTAGTTGATAAAGTGTATAGGCTCAAAAGGGAAAGTGCCCTTTTGGGCCTTTTTAATTTAAAATAGTTCTAAAGAACAAGTTAACAATCTGTAGATTCTGTATGTTTTAAAGATCAATCGTTATACTAGTTTTAGACCGAATTATCGTTCTAAAGGAGGTGTCACAATGGATTTAAAGGCGGTTGGTCAGAGAATAAAAGCTGCAAGGGAAGCTAAGAATCTTACACAAGAAGAATTGGCAGGACTGGTAAACTTGAGTCCAACTCATGTAAGTGTTATAGAGAGAGGACTGAAAGTAACAAAACTTGATACCTTTATTGCGATTGCAAATGCATTAGATGTTTCAGCAGATACACTATTGATTGATGTTGTGACACATTCGGTTACTGGCGTTACGAATGAATTATCTGAAATGATAGAGAAACTACCTAAAGAAAAGCAACAGAGAATTATCAATGCGGTGAGGGCATTGGTGGAATAAATACATGAATAAGAAGATGGAAGGGCTTATTGCTCTTCTTTTTTATTTGGTTTAACGTGAAAATATGATATAGTAGTTCTAAAGACTTATATATAATTCTGAGGAACTTGATAAAATGAAGAAAAATAATATAACACTTGTATTTGTTGCTATCGTTTTTTCGATTATTGTTGGAATGATAATTGGAAAAAGCTTATTAAAGTATAAAGAAGGTGAGCCAGATGTAGTTGGCAGTTTTTCTATGAATAGAGATGAAAATCTTACAGTAGTTGCTAACAGAAAAAATATTTCTGATAAAGAAGCATTTGCAAGACTGCTTTTAAAAATGTACAAAGAGAATTCATTTCATTCAATAAAATTTTCTACAGATCATGGATATGCAACCAGCCTTGATATGACCGTATATTCTTGGAAAGAAGATATCGAAAATGGCGAATCCATTATGCAAATAGAATTTAGACCGATTGAATATGGAAAAGATTATGATCTTGTTCATAATCCGGATAAATATGTGCTTTTTATCGATGGAACAGAAATAAAATGAAATATATAGATATGCAGATAAAGCGCAGAAAAAGAGGATTGCTCAACGCAGGATATTTTCAATTATTACCCCAAAAAATGATAAGAGAGAGGCAGCGGAAAAGCCGTTGCCTCATTTCAGTATTATGACACTTAATCTAGTTCTGCCCCTAACTCATACCTCCAATACTCCGCTGCCTCATACTCCCTGGGTTCTGAGAGTACCGGTACGGTAAAGAGTTCAACCGGAACACCGAGTTTTGATGCGAAGAGTTTCATAAGATCCTCTTTCGGTGTTCGGACATCGCTTTCATACTGAGAAATCCGGACATCAGCACAGCTTTCTGGAAATCCAACAGCCATGCCGAGTTCTTTCTGGGTGAGATGATTTTTCTGTCTTAAGTGTTTTAATTTTCTTCCAAATGTAATCATAGTATTATTCTCCTGTACTTCCAAAAGCCCCGGTTCCTCGTTCATTACCAAGGTCCAGGACAAAATCTGCGATCACGACTGGTGTAATCACCAGCTGACCGACGCGTGTGTCTTTATGAATGGTCTGAGAAGATGTGCTTACGTTGCTGATAATGGCATGGATCTCACCACGGTAACCGGAGTCGATCGGTGGAAGTTCGCATACCAGTCCTTTTGCTGCCATGCTGCTTCGTGGAAAGACATATCCGGCAAATCCATCGGGGATGATGAGACCAAATCCAAGTGGAATTCTTGCAACCTCACCTGGTTTTAATACGCAATCATAAGGCATGAATACATCAGCACCGGCATCATTTTCATGTGGCCGGAAGGGATAATGATCTGCTTTCAGACCAAAGTCAATCAGTTTAATCTTTATGGCTGCTCACCTCCCTTCTGATGAGCAATGGATAATCTGCTTTTAAGATATCTGACGGTATCCAAAGTTTTGAAATAGGATTCTGGCAGGACATCTGTTTTTCCATACAGCTTCCTCTCTGACAGAATGGACCGGTCAGATCCGGTGCAAAAAGAATCGGGCTTAATTTGTACAATCTCTGCCAGATCTGTAGCATCACAATCCTTGTTTCATCCGTATTTCTTCTGCAGGTTCTCTGACCGATCATATGCTTCCACTGGTAAGGCGTTGCACTGATGATCAGTACGTTTCGAAGTCCCTGAGGTGTGGCATATCCGGCTGAATCATGATCAATGCCTAAGGCACAGAGTTCTGTATAGTGGTCCAGATCTGACTGACAGCTTTTCTTGTAAATATCCTGGATTTCTTTATCTGCTTTCATGATTCCATATGGAATAGCAAATGCAGCATGACCGGAATAATTGCTGTACTGCAGAGATGCACTCATGTACTTTACTTCGTTCTGATGTCTTGTGATCTGTGCCAGGAAGCGTCTGCTTGCACCAACAACAGCCACGGTAATGACCATGAATTTCTGTACGGTTGGATGTGGAAGCCCCGCAATGTTTTCTACGGTCTTCTGACTGTAGGATTGATGGTAAAGGTCCATCAGATCTGCCATGTTCTGGATCGTATGACCGTGTTGTGTGAGTCTGGCAGCAAAGACCATATTCTGTTCTGCTTCCCGGATTCCATAGCAGTTTAAGATAGCTGTTTCAATGTGATCCATAGGCCTGTTCCTCCTTTACCAGAGCTTTTAAAAGGATCAGATAATTGATGCAGTCTGTGATTTTTTCATCCCACTGTTCCATGTCAAAATGTAACAGAGTGGAATAACACATATCGTAAAGGGATACGACATGTTTCGACATCATACCGGCCAGTGCTGCTTTTGGATCGCAGTTTTGTAAGGCGGCAGCAATCTTGAATGCACTGAGGCGGTCAATATTATCACCGGTATATTCTTTCTTTTTATGTGCCAGAATATCGGCACACTTTCTCATCTGAAGTTCAAATACAACATTAAATTCTTCTTGTGTCATGTGATAGTTCCTCCTTTGTTTTGTGATAGTTATCGTTCGAGATCTTTGGTTTTTGATTTCACTGGTTCTGGAATCTGCATCTGAAGAATGGCATCAACATTCTGATCGGCAGTATCCAGATCTTTTAATTTTTCTTTCAAGCTGCTTATTGCTTCTTCTTCGGAAGCTATCTGCTGTTGCAGTTTTTCTTTTTGTAAAGTCAGGGTTTTTAGGCTTGTCATCTTTCCATCCTGATAAAAGGATCTCAGCCAATCTCTGGCTTCTTCATATTTCTGAATTTCTTTCGCATGTTCTTTCCGGTACTTTCCTTTGTACTTTGCATTTGAAAATTGGGAATAAACTTCCTTGTTTGCATAGTACTGTCCGGTGTAGCGGATCTGATCATTGAGAGTCCTTAGATTGGACCGATGCTGAGCAAACTGTGTCTGCATTTCTTTCAATTCCTGCTTTGATGCAAGCAGTGTGTTTTTCAAATCTGACTGCGTATCAAATCCATGTTCCTGCACATAGATAATGGTATTTGCCATTTGCTGCAGATTAGAAAGTTTTACCCGATGAGCATAAGCCGGGCTCTGCATTGCTTTCACATTTGTCTGGAGATTTACAACCAGGCGCAGGTGAGATCTGACGTAGAGAATGGCCAATGGATCCTTGCGTAAGAAGGTCTGTTCCAGGTGTTCTTTTCCATATCGTGTTCCAAGTGCACGTTCAGAAATCCGCTTCTGTCGATCAGGATGAAGATAGCTGTATCTGCCCCGATGATCAATCACAGAGATCTGAAATTGTTCCAGAAGTTTAGATTGGAATTCATCAAAACTATTGGAAGTGACAGCACATTTATCAATCGCATTTCGCAAATATTCTTTCTGCGTAAGGAATACGGTGGATGTTGGTTTGAGACCATCTTCGATAATTTTCCGATTGATCTCATCTATTGTTTGCTGGCCGTGTTTCTGTGCCATATACTCTTTCTGAGTGATTTTTCTTTCAGCCGGAGCAAGAAGATCTATCTGGTGAAGTCCTTCCTGTAGGCAACGATCCATGACAGTTTTCTTAAAAGTGTTCATGAATTTATCCGTGGAACGATGCTTGTATCCGGCAACTTCTTCATGTGGTTTATCCATATAAGGCTGCCTTTCCACTGCAGTCTTCCTCACACTGTTGATGACGATGTGAGTATGGATATTTCCGGATTCATTGTGGCCATCGGTGTGAGTAACTACCAGTGCCTGATATCCAGGAAACATCTGCTTTGCAAGTTCCAAACTGATTGCTTGTGCTCTCTCGCCGGTAAGTCCATTTTCTGTAACATCGGCTGGATCGTAGCTGATAATGTAGTGGTGACTTTTGATATCTTCACGTTTCTTATTTTTGTGAAAATGAGCATTTGTCAGTTCGCATTCCTTGTCAAAAGACATCGGATCACAGTTCAGTCCATCCATATAAAACTCTTTTCGCAGGATGCTTCGTCCGGATTCATCTACAATCTTTTTCCCGGTTTTTTCATCATGTTCAAACAGAAGATAATTGATAGCAGCCGAGTAATTTGCATTTCTGCTTTTAATGTGTTTTACGATTGCCATTCATACCACCTGCCAGTTTCAGTACCTCTTTTCTCAATAGGAATAAGTCCGTGATGCACTGATGGATTTCATTTTCTATAGCACGTGACTGACTGCCACCACTGTTAAAATGCTTGGCGATCTGATTGAGATTCGATCCGATTTTTCCATATTCACTGACCAGTTTTCTGAGATCGTTCATGTCTGCAACAACTTCAATCTGGTGATTGATTTGCTTTGAATGTTTAAAGATCACGTGGAAGTACCTGGACTTGATAAAGAAAAATCCAAACTTGATGATTTAATCAACCAGATGAGATATTTTAAAGATTTTATCAAAAAACTCAATCGCATGGATGTGATATCCAATCAATCTCAGCATCAGATTAAGAATGGTGAGATGCTCCTTGCAAACAAAATATATCTGATAAATCAGATGTATTAATGTCCCAAGGACGCTTTTTGTATGTTATAATAAATACAATCACTAAGTATCGGATAAATAAAGATAAAATGAAGGAATAGAAAGTTATGAAGATAGCGAAAAAAGTATTAAAGACAATAGGAGTTTTATTAGGCTTTATTGTGGTCATTGTGCTAGGATATATCATTTATCT
>OHNH01000296.1_pt1 | contig 31921 bp, 17 predicted proteins | sample 1569561 | NCBI WGS metagenome assembly OHNH01 (sample SAMEA3879510, study PRJEB24766) | human gut metagenome | biome: human-associated habitat; feature: feces | place: USA | collected 1985/1987
TTATGAGATAAAAACTTATCTCATTCTCAATCACTTATAAAAAATACGTACTTTCACGGTTAAAAACGCCTAACTTTGCAACGAGAGTATAAAAAAAACATTAAAAACATCGCTTATGATAAAGAAAGCACTAACACTCAGCATCAGCGCCCTATTGGCAGCTACAGGCCAAGCGCAAAACGCCTATTTGGAAACAGGATTTGACGAGGGGATGCCCACAACATTCATCCTTCACGACGAGGACGGGCGAACGCCATCGACCGACATGGCCTCTCTCGGATTCGAGATTGGAAAAGCATGGATCGTCGCCAAAGGGGTAGATCCCGTCGATCCCAACAACAACGTAGCCATCTCCACTTCGTGGTACAAGAATGCAGGGGCGGCAAACGATTGGATGGTTACACCGGGCATCACCATTGACGACACAAAGGCCATACTACGGTGGCGTTCTATGGCTCGCGACAAGGATTTCCGAGACGGGCTCAAAGTATATGTGTCCGAAAAGGGAACGTCCGTAGGGGACTTTACCGCCCCTCCAATCTTCTCACTTTCTAAAGAAGCAAACAACTGGACGGAACACGAGGTGAGCCTTGCCGACTACGTGGGGAAAACTATCCACATCGCATTCGTCAACGACAGCAAAGACAAGGCAGCCCTCTATCTCGACGATCTCTTCGTTGGCATTCCTTCACACATCACGATGTCTCTCGACCTGGGACGTGTTTTCGACGGCTGTGACACGATACCTCTAAGGGGAACCGTACAAGCCACCAACGAGGACGTCAACGGCTTTACCATCGGTTTTCAGTCGGGAGATCAGTACTTCGAACAGTCATTCCATGATATCGTCGAGGCTGGCAAAAGCATAGACTTCAGTATGGACAAGCCATTCCTCCTGGAGCGTAACGCTACTGCCCAGTGGAAGGCATGGGTCAAAAGTGGCACCGACAGCGTCAGCTATAGCGGGAACACCTCAGCCTACCTGTGGAAACTCGTGGCAGAAGAAATCACGGGAACATGGTGTGGGTATTGTGTACGCGGCATCGGCGCACTTAACTACATGAAGAAGAATTACCCCAAAGGATTTATCGGCATTGCAATCCACAACAACGGCAGCACACAGGTCCCTGATTCCATGGCGATTCCAGGCGAAGCCTATCTCAACAATCTGCTCTCACACTTAGGGGCTGCAGGTTATCCTCACGCTGGCATTAATAGGAACGTAATGTACTGGGGAGATCCTGTCGACATCCCTGCCATGTACACGGCTATCAAGAGCAGCAATAGCAATACAGTAGGCTTGCGCCTGACAGCCAACTATGATGAGCAGACCAATCAAATAGCAGCAAATGTAGATGCTTTTTTTGCCACAGACTTCGACAAAGCGCATTACAACCTTGCTTTTGTAGTGGTGGAGAATAACGTACATCGCACCCATGCCGAAACGGGCATCCTCAACAACTATTGCGGTTATGACCAAATGAACTATTACGCAGGGGGAGGATCAGGTAGCATGTACGGCTTCGAGAACCAGCCAAACATTATCAACGCCGACGACATCTGGTTTCAAGACGTCGCGCGCGGTATTTTCCCCAGCTACGAAGGTGTCAAGAACGCTTTTGGCGTGGAGAGCGTGAAGGAGGGAGACCACCTAACATACAACTACTCACTCGACATGCCAGAGACGGTACTGAAGAAGGAAAATACCGAACTGGTAGTTCTGCTGCTCAATGAAGATGGCATGATCATCAATGCCGATAAGTGCGCTATAGAGGGTACGATTCTCAACAGGACCGACTCCATCACTCGGTCCGTGACTACCGACCCATACTACTATACCCTCGGGGGTGTTCGAGTAGAAAAGCCTAGCAAGGGTGTATATATCCACAAAGGGCACAAGGTCGTGTTCTGATTTGCTAGAAGCATATCGTTCATTATGACTATTTGCTTTTGAAGGATGATTTTGTGTTATCTCATGGGTAATACTTCGCTATTACCCATGAGATTTGCTTTACTGTGCCCTACAAGCTTTTGGAGATTTTGATTTTGACACTTCTTTGATTTTCTTGACTGAGGAGTTTGTTCCAAGACGAAATCCCTGTGTACTACAAATCAAAAGCAAAGAATGCGTTTGTAGAAAACCGACATACTAGCAACATAAGGGCCCTAAAGAAGGATGAAAAAACGGGAGCCAAACTTGAGTTAGAGCGCCCTCATGAATTCTTTCATTGCCGAACACATCTAGAGAAAGGCGGGAATGGGACATTACGTCCATTCCCGCCCTTCTTAATTAGAAGCGCGACCTACTAACACATAACGTCAATCTTTGCTAATTACCTGACAAGGAGTTTCATCACTTGCGTTCCTTCGCGTCGAATATAAACGCCAGCTTTCGTTGGCTTGTCGATACGAACACCATCTAAGCTGTAGTATGCGGTGCCTTTTTGCGTATGGCAATCCGTGCGGTCAACTTTTGTCGCCTCACTGGCGAGAACGGTCTGAGGCACACTCCATTGACTGGTTTTGCTGCCATCTGCATTGGTAGCACGCACCTCGAAACTATAGTAGTTGTCTTTTTGCAAACCATTAATCACCACCGACTCGCCATTAATACCCCTCATCTCTGTAGTATCCAGCTCGACAAACTGTTCCTCCACCTCAGGGTTTTCATCAGAAATGGCCTCACCTGTTACATTCACCTTGAGGGCACCCTCTACATAGCCAGCGCCATTGCCTCGGACAATGAGAATACTGTCGATGATAGCGACATCTCCCTTCACCTGAAAAGTAACATCCGTCACCGTCAGTCCGTTGTCAAACTGGTAATAATAGGATTTGTCGCTGGAAGTGAGACGATAGGCACCAGTCTTACCATTAGACGATACTGTGAAGACAGGAGTTTTCCCTGACAGACAGTGAGTCCGAACTAAGACCGTGAACTGCTCACCCATATTATATAGGTTTAGTTTCGGCGTGGTCAGTGTTCCATCAGCACCGACAGCACCCAATTTGACAGCCCCACCGGCTTGATAGACACGTTTACCTGTCCATCCACTCCTTTCCATATAATTATCCAGCGAAACAGAAATATCTTTGCTATCAGGTGAAGAAGGCGTTCCGTCGTTCATAAAGACAAAGCCCTCGGCAAGGGCGACTGGCAGATCGGACTCTCTTGCAAGAGAATGCCAACGCAAGTCGTACAGAGCCTCAGAAGCGCTGCCTTCCCAATAGGCACGGAAACTTTCATCCCGAACCTCCGTGAAGCCCAAACCGCTAGGTGTTCGGAAATGGTTGGGCCTGAAGCGAAATGACACCACCCCGTCATGGTGGCGTATGTCTGTCACCCAACGATCAAGCCCCACCCCCTGGTAGGTCTGTGAGGCGGGGGTCGTTTCATCGGTAAATGCATCATTTCCGCCGAAGGGGAAAAGATCACCAGCCTCCGATTCATGACCTAAAGTCTCGTCATAACCGGACTCATTATCGGCGCAAACTAAATAGTAACGACGATGTGCGGTAGTATTGTTGAGCGTATTTTTGTCCCATGCATTTTGCAGAAAATCGACATGGGTGATCATCAAGCCGCTTGCCTTGATGCCCACATCCCATCCCGTCTGCTGACGGTTTTCCAAAAGATAGAACTCATCATGCCTGGCTGTCGGAAGGAGATAAGCCTGACGGCTATCGGCAATATTCTCCAGCGTGAGCACATCAGAAGGCTCATTGATGATGGTTGGTTCCATCCACCCGAGCGAGATTCGCTCAAAGGCGGTGTAGGAGGGAGGGATGTTCGTATTCTCGTTGTATGTGCCATAATCCATATTGTCGTAGCGCCCCAACTCGTATTCCGTCGTTGCAGTGTTATAGTGATCTGCCAGTCCTAACACATGGCCAAACTCGTGAGTGAGCGGTCCGATTCCACAAGGTGTAGTGCCACTATTGCCAAACAGTTCTGCAGAGCAGGCGTAGGTGTCAAGGCAGACGTCGTCAAGACACACGTTATAACCCGCCGAGGACAGCTCGTACTTGTGTGGCCATATAGTATTGGCATCAGCACCAAAATTTTCGCCATAGCCAGCATAGATGACATATACCATCTCTACCTTGCCATCACCATCGAGATCATACTGCTTAAAGTCCACTAAGGGGTCAGCCAACTGGCAGGCCTCAGCTATAGCCTTCGTCGGTTCTTCGTCGCCAGTCATGTTGCCCCAAATGTCAGTAGCGTCTTTTCCGTAGTACGACATCTCCTTCGATAGTGTAACAGGACCCACTACATCAAAATGAGGGTTGAAACGTCCGTTACTCTGAAAGTAGAAGTAATCATGTGCCGAACCGATGGCACCATTGTCATGAAAGCCCTCCTCGTTGAGCATCCGTTCAAAATAGGAAGCATCATAGGTAAATTTCTGGTCTTGAAACTGTGCTAGGATGACTACGCCTTTGAAATCACCCGTTGTCGGGAAAGACCCCACACGCATCTTTTCATAGGGAGTAACCGTGTCTATAGGCTTCGCTTGCATCGGCAATATTGTTTCGGTAGAAGATGTAAAGTTTTCCGCTTTCTTTATCAACTTCAGAAACGCCTTGTCTGCTGCCGAACGTAGTGGAATGTCACGCACTATGGGAGCACCCTCGGTGCTTAAATAGCCTTCTTGGGTTTGATAGGCATAACGGTAATAACCATCGGACGACTGCATGATGGCGTAGCCATCGGCTGTGAGTCGTTGATGACGATGTTCGTCACCACGGAGATAGACGGTAATAACAGAACCATCAGGCTGCTTCAATTGGACAGCTCCCCGATAAGCAGGTGCTGCTGAGGCGGCAAGCGCTCCAACAAGCAAAAGGGCGGATAGCAAGTTCTTACTTTTTTTCATAAATCTAAAGCATTTGGTTTACGCTTGCAAAGGTACGAAGAAGCAAGAATACTCCCACATTTATATTATAGATAGACTATGATTGGGATATAGACAAAAACTGACAGAGCGATAAAATCGGCATTTTCCTTAGGTTTATCGTCGCATTCTTAATACTTTTGCAGCATAATTGGCAGTCCTCCACAATTCTGCCACACAGTAATAAATAGTATTCATTTAGTTCAACATTTAAAAAATCAGCTTATGAAGTACAAGTCACATTGGATCTCGCTCGCAGCGCTTGCAGCTCTCATAGGATGGTCTTCGCCATCTTGGGGACAGGAAGCAAAAACTGCATACGGCATCATTGAAAACGACGCAGGCATGGGCTCCGGAGTCTATACCTTTGACGTCAGTTGCGACACGCTCGACAACGTGCAAATTGTTGCTCCATTGAGCGTAGACCACATCATGGGTGCTACGATGGTGGACAACGTCTACTACTACATCGACTATGAACAGAACATAAAAGGACATAAGTCTCATGGATTCTATAGTTTTGACCTGGAAACAAAAAATGTAAAGAAAGTTGGTGATTACCATGACCTACAGCAAGGACCTGCAGCCAGCCATTTTGCTTGGAACGCACAGACACAGACCATGTATGCGCTGAACAGCGTACAATCTGGCAACGGGTTGGTGAAGATTGACCTCACTAACGGCGATCTCATCCCTGTCTGTACATTTTCTTACGACCGTCTAACGGAAAAAGACCAACAGTGGGACAAGAGTTTACACACCTTGATCTCGATTGCCATCAACTATGATGGCGACATGTACGGTGTGAGCTATAGTGGTGCACTATACAAAGTAAACCCCGTCACAGGACTTTGCTCCTTTATCGGCGAGCTCGACTATAATCCTGACCAAGCTTACATGTACAACAACAACTGTCTGTTCTTCGACAACGAGACAGGAAAACTATATTTCCGCTTCTTCACTTTCTATGGAAAGAAATATGAGTTGTCCGAAATCGATTTGAAGACAGCCCATGTAACCCACATTGCCACCCTGCCTTACGAGGTGGACGCAAGCGGCATGATAAGCAAGTCCTTCGGATTCGATGGCATCGTAATGCCGTACGTGCCTGCCGAAGCAAGTGCACCACAAAAAGTGCAAAACTTGAAGCTAACACGTGGAGAGCAAGGTGAGCTGACAGCGAAACTGGAATGGGACAACCCATCGAAGACCTATGGACGCGGTGGCACCTTAGAAGACCTTGACAGTATCATTATCTATCGCGACGGAGTGGAAGTGCACCGCATCGCCAATCCTGTCATCGGTGGCCACGAGACTTGGACCGACAACTTACCCGAGCGGGGTTATTACACCTACAAGTTTGTACCTGTAAATGACCTGGGGTATGGCGACCGCAGTTCCATCTCGGCATATATTGGCGTGGGAGACCCTATGAACGTGGGAGACCTCAAGGCTGAGGCAGAGGCCAACTGCGCCAACATCACGTGGACAGCACCCACAGAGGGTAAATTTAATTCATGGATCAACACCACTGACCTCAGCTATGATGTATGGCGTATGCCTGGCAATGTGAAACTGGTTGAGAAGAGCAAGGAAACCTCCTTCACAGACACCACACTTCCAGTGATGGGCAAATACCACTATAACGTCATAGCGTATGCAGGCGGATACCAAAGCGACTCCATCAGTACGGAAGAAATCATCGCTGGGCCAGCATACCAAGCACCCGATACGCTACTGACCGACTACGCAAACTTTATGTTATGGAACAACATCGACGCCGATGGAAGTACCACGACATGGACATGGCAGCCAGCAGGACTTTACGGACAATTCGGTGGGGCCACCGATAATTATACCTATGAGGATTATGCCCCACAAAATTGGCTCATCTCCCCGCGCATCCGTATGGAGAAGGACAAGCATTACAAGATTACATTCGAGACCAAGACTGGTAGCGACAAGGTACAGGAGCTACTTGCCATCGGCTTTGGTCAAGGCGCAGAGATTAGCAATCAGGACAGCATCTATCAGTTTGCCTTAACGGAGAAAGAGGCTTTGACATTGCGCGTCAACCTGCCTGTTGTTGAAAACACAGGTGACTACAATTTTAGCTTTGTTCACCGCACGCTGTACAAAAACTATAATATCGCCATCAAGAACGTCATCTTTGCAGAAGACCACGAAGGCTATATCTCGGGACGGGTAACCTGCGACGGAAAGGGCGTGAGCAATGCACTAGTTCGCACGGAGAACGGACAGTTCACTAGCAGAACCAACAACGATGGTCAATATACTCTCAACTACCTGCCCGAAGGCAGTTATAACATTATCGTAGAAGCATTGGGTTATCGCGATGGCTCGGCTACTTCTACCGTCTCAGAGTTGGAAACAACCACAGAGAACATCGCTATTGAGGCCCTTCCCACTTATTCCCTCCACGGCAGAATTAGCGACACTGTGGGCGATCCTGTAGTAGGTGCAACTGTCATACTCTCTGGGTACAACAACTACGAGACAACGACGGCTGCAGACGGTTCTTACAGTATTAGCGGCATCTATGAGCACACGGGCTATACCGTTAGCGTAAGCAAGAACAAACTGTTGGGTGTCAGCGAGACCATTGACGTAAACGCAAACAAGACGTTGAACCTCACCCTGAAGGACAACATCAAGCCAGCCAAGGCAGTGAATGTGGCCGAGTCACCCAACGGCGACCAAACGGAAGTGACGTGGCAGGCACCAGCCAACGACCCGCGTGTGGACCGTATTGACGACGGTGTCATCACCACTGGCACTGGATACCAAAACGGCGCAACGAACAAATCGACCTTCGGTGTAATTCGTCGAGAAGCCGCCACTGTTTATGGCGCACAGTTCTACCTTACCAACGCACCAGGCGTAAGCCATTACAGTATCGCTCTGCGTATACTAGGACTGAAGGAGAACGGCGATCCCGACGAGGCGAATGTGCTTTTTGAAGAAACCTATGTACCTGTAAAGGATGACCAATGGAATGAGTACACCCTACCCACGCCTGTCGAGGCACCGAACGGGTACTACCTCTGCGTGGCAACAGCCAGTTGGCTTGGGATTGGCATAGACGGTGGCGGTGACACTGCAAAATATCCGTTCCAAGCAATGACCAACTGCTTCAGTGGCGATTTCACATCAGGCACCTATTATTATCTGGACAACCAGCAGAGCGAGAACATGCATCGCAACTTTATGATCCGCCCCGTAAGCGCTCCGTACAGTGTGTCTGAGGACCACATCACAAAGACGGGACGTTTCATGCCTTGCTACATGGAGAAGAACGAAAATGAACAACCCACGCTCTACAATTATAAGGACAACTACAAGGTGCAGGGAGCAGAGCCAACAACTCCACTGAAAACCGTACAGAATCGCGTACGCTACAACGTCTATCGCCTTACCCCTGCCAACACAGCCAATGAAGAGGCATGGACGAAACTGGCCACCAACCTTCAAGAGCGTAATTACACTGACAGCAACTGGAAGACGCTTCCACAAGGCACTTATTATTATGCCGTGAAGGCCATCTATACAGGAGACAAAGAGTCCGTGGCAACTCTCTCCGACAGTATTGGCAACAAAATGCTCACTAACGTCGTTTTCAACCTCACCACCAACACAACGGACAATGAGGCTTATGGCGCAAGCATCGTCATGGTAAACGGAGGCGGCACACATACCTATCAGATGACAGCCGACAACGCTGGTGTGGCTACGAGCGGTAGCGTATGGAAAGCAACCTACGAGGTACACATCTCGCTCGACGGATTCTATCCGATCGATACAACCATCACTGTAGACAAAGAGAACAGCTACACATTCAGCTACGAGCTCATAGAGCACAAGGTGCAACCACACGGCTTGATCATTGAGAACGGATCGTATGGCGCACAGAAACTTTTCATTTGGAATTATCCCGAGTATTTCGAAGATAGTTTTGAAGAGCACGAAGACTTTGTGCTTAATTCTCCAGGCAGCATCGGCTGGCAGTATTTCGACGGCGACGAGGGCGAGACAGGTGCCTTCACTTTCTCTCAGGACGGTAGTAAGCCCTGGCCTAATGCCTTCGAAGCAATGGCCTACATCATTATGAATGCAGGAAAGGTTTCCGACGGGAAGGAAGGCACGCTCGCTAGCGACTATATCACATTGGCTCCTCGCTCTGGAGAGAAAAGCCTGCAGAGCTGGCCAGCGGCAGGTAAGAAAGAGGACGACTGGCTCATCACGCCGCACCTCCACTTCCAAGAGCCCATCAGCTTCCGATTCTACGCACTCAACTTCTCTAATAATGCTCCAGAAGATATCGAGGTGCTTTATACGACTAGTGAGATCCCCGATGTCGAAGAGTTTATACGCATAGATAGCTGCACCATCAACAGCGCATACGGCTCTTGGGTGCTGAAACAGTATGACAGTATCCCTGCCGAGGCCAACTACATCGCCTTGCGCCGTGTGACACCTGCAGACGAGACTGGGTACACGCCAAAGATCCTAAATATCGACGACGTGGCCTTCGGTACAAAACTGCCAAACGCAACCCGTTATTTGCCCAAAAATAACGTGAGACGCATGCCGTCGCTCGACGGTGCCTACGAGGTGTATCTCGACGGAGAATTGGTGGCCAGCACCGATGACACGCAATACTACTTTGACGGACTGACGGTGGGCAAGCATACGGCAGGTGTGATTGCCAGCTACACCTCGGGTAAAACTACTATGAGCACTATCGACTTCGAAGTGGATGCTACGGGAGTCAGTTCCATCACGGGCAGACAGGACGAGAGCAAGGCCGAGTTCTACAACATCAAAGGACAACGCATCAGCAATCATGACCTCCCGCGTGGCGTATATATCGTCAAGAAAGGTGGACACATCTATAAGAGCATTAAGAAATAAGTAGTTCGCCTTATATAATCATCAATTGTGACAGGGGTGGAGTAATTTGGACTTCCACCCCTGTTTTTTGTGACGCCCATTCCACATGTATCCCATAAGCTCGGACATGGGTGTTTAGTTTGCAAAGGCACCAAAGGTTTATTTTTGCAGCTCTTTACAAAGCGACATTGTGAATCCGCAAAAAGTTGTTTTTAGATCAACCATTCGCTTATTTGCCAAAAAACAACTATATTTGCAACCGAATTCAACATTTGGGAAAAGGTTATGATAAAAATGCTTCGTCACAACGCTTGCCGGCCATGGGTGCTGGCCTTCATGCTTGCTGCAGTATGGAGCGCACAAGCTTCCAACTACAAGTACCACTTCAAGAAGATAGACCGACGCTTCGATGCAATTGCAGAGAGGCTCAATCAACTTGACTTTGAGAATCGAAGAGCCGAGGCCAATCCTAAAGACCTGCAACAGTTGGCACAACTTGCGGGAAAGCATCCTCAGCTGCAAGCACGATCCATCTATTGGCAGGTGCGTATGACACAGTTCAACGCACGCCCAACTGAATGCATCCAGCAACTCAAAAAAGCGGAACGGCTCTGCCAGCCTGGCTACGACTACGACTTGGCACTCATTCGCTATCAGCTTGCTGGCAACTACGACCGCATAAGCGAATATATGCAGTGCTATCGCAACGTCTCAATGGCCATAGCTGTTTTTAGAAAGGCAAAAGACTATTATTTCATGGGAAATGCGCAACTGCTACTGGTACAACTTTTCCATGAGATCAACGATGACGAACACGCCAGCGAACAACTCCTACTGGCAAAAAAAAGCTACGAGACAGCAGGATACCCCCTCAACCGCATCTACTTCTACCAAGCGATGCTGACAAAAGACGATGCTGAGAAATCCGCACTTTTGGCCAAAAGCGTCGCCGTTGGTGGACGAGACTGGGCGATGACCATGCAGGCCTACCTCAATCTGAGCGAGCTCGCACTGGATAAGGAACAAACGCAAAAAGCGGCGGCCTACTACAACATGGGCAAGGCCGAGATAGAAAAATTCGCCCCTGATAACGTATTCTTCGGGGCGCTACTTTCCCTGTCCCATGTAAAGATTCTCTATGCACAAGAATTATACGCCGAGGCTCTCTCCGTCATCGAAAGCCTGAAGACTATCGGACCCAAAATTAAAGAAGAACTGTTCATGCAGGAGGTCTATCGCTACTCATGGCTTTGCCACGCTCACCTCGGCCAAAAGGAAAAGGCCTATGCCATGCTCCGCTTATTTCAAAGCGAATACGAACGCAACACCGACTCCATACGGGCCCACGACATACCCAAGGCACGAGCACGGGAAGAGATTCTGCGACAGAACGACCGTATACGAATTCTGGAGAAAGACGCACGCATCAAGACCACCTATCTCTATTTGGCCCTTTTGAGCATTGCGCTGATTGTCTTTGTGGGTCTAACAATTATCTATTACCTTCGTCAACGTTATCGCATCCGTGACATTGAAAACAAGCAGTTGCGTGAAAACTTGCGACAAGAAGCCCTCATCTACAGTATGAATCGCAAGAACTTTGAGGATGATCTGCAACAGAAAGCATGCGAGATAAGCAGCAATACACTGCTATTGGCCAATAAAAATGAGGTGCTTCAACAAATCAGCGATCTAACTCGACGCTTCTCCGACGAGGGGAGTATTCCCCGAGAATATGTCAAACACGTCAACGCTATAATTGCTGGAAGCCTAGACAATGACGATGAGTGGTCGCGCTTCAAACTCCACTTTGATAGTGTCCACCCACATTTCTTTGTACGACTAAAGGAACTCTGCCCTGACCTGACGGAGAACGACCTCCGCCTATGCGCTTATATCAGCATTGGCATGCGCGCCAAACAGATTGCTGAGATGCTCAATGTGAGTCCTGACAGCATCAATAGCAACCGCTACAGGCTGCGCAAGAAATTTGGACTGCTAAGAGGACAGTCTCTCGACGACTATATCAGGAAAGTCTGATCGCGTCCGTCAAGGATAGGCTTTTGAAAAGTCTATCCTTGACGGACACACTTGCAATCAACAGATAAATCCATTGTCATAGAGAAAACATTGTGGGACTTTTGAACTATTTACTCCATTATATCATGTATGATGTATAATTTATCGGCGGCCTACGCCTCAATGGCATTCATCGTCTCGACATCCACGCACAGAGCGAAACTCTTGATACCTGTTTGCTTTTTGGCCATTTAGATTAATGGTTTAGCGTGCCCGTGTTGACAACAGGCTGTGCCGAGTCGTCACCGCAGAGCACTACGAGCAAGTTGCTCACCATGGCAGCCTTCTTGTCGTCGTTGAGCTGCACAATACCCTCACTGCTTAGTTTGTCGAGAGCCATTTTCACCATCGAGACGGCACCCTCCACAATCTTCTCGCGCGCAGAGATAATCGCGTCAGCCTGCTGGCGGCGAAGCATCACGGCGGCAATCTCCGGAGCGTAGGCCAGATAGTTGATGCGCGCCTCCACCACCTCGATGCCCGCCATACTTAGGCGTTCGTCGAGTTTCTCCTCCAGTTGTTTGTTGATCTCATCTGCACCGTCGCGAAGAGTCAGTTCCTTACTGGCCGAATCGTTATTGTCGTAGGCATAGAGTCCTGCCACCTGACGAAGGGCTGCGTCGCTCTGAGTCTTGACGAAATTCTCAAAGGCAAGCATCACGTTCGACACGCTTGTACCAACCTGCTGTGCGCCCCCGCTCTGTGCCATGGTCTGTGAGTCGATTTCAAACATGGCCTTGTAGGTATCCTTTAGCTTCCACACGAGTACCAGGCCTATCATCACCGGGTTGCCCGTCTTGTCGTTCACCTTGATAGGCTGGGCGTCAAGGTTGCGAGCACGAAGCGACAGTTTCTTGGTGTTAATAAAGGGGTTAACCCATGAGTAGCCCACGTTGGTGTAGGTGCCTTTATATTTCCCGAAAAACATCATCACTCGCGCCTCTCCTGGTTCGACCATCACGAAGCCTCCCCAAACGAAGAGTGTGACTGCCAACAAAGCAAAACCCACGCCGATAAGAAGTCCTGCCAACAACTCGTGCTGGCACCAAACAAAGCCCGCAACCACCATGACAGCACTCAGCACTGTCAACAGTATATTGAGAAAAAGCATGGCAAAACCACTGAGGGTCAAACCTTTGAACTGAAATTCCTTTGTCTCCATAATCATATTTTTTAGAGGGTTAGACATGATTGATTGATGATATCATTATGACATTGCAAATATATGAATAATATATGAGACAACAAAGAAAATACTACGTTTTTAAGTTTTATCTATACTTTTTTAGAACACTTTTCTGCAAATATGTAAACGAATCGTATCCAATAAAGAATAAGTATCCATAAATGCTTCTAATGATTGAGGATTGCAAGCTCTTTTCCCTTCAACTGCATCCACAAAGCTCTTTATAGCAGTATAATATCCCTGCGTAAATACTTGGTTGTTTTGCATCAACGGTTGGAAATTATTTCTACCAAACAGTTCGGCCGTCACATTCACATGCATCAAAACCTTTTCCAAGGGAAGTCCACAAAAACGATGTGGCTTCCGCTGGAAAGTGAGCGTTTCCATCTGTTCCAATGAGTAAATACCCTTGTTGGTGTTGATGGTCATACTCTCCTTTGCATCAGACCATGTATAGTCGGTGGAAAGCTCAAGAACTCCTATAGCATCAGCATGTTTGAGTACTAACATCACGGTATGTTCGTCAATGGGTTCCACACACCTTACCTCTGCCTTTCCAAACAAATAGACGACACAATCTATCGGATGAATGAATAGGTCGAGCAGAGCGTCTCCCTCGGGGTAAGCGCCGGTTAGAAATTTTAGATTATAAGTCTTTGTTCCCTTGCTCCCATGCAACTTCTTCTTCAAGATTTGCATGGCAGGTGCGAAACGCTTTTGCAAATCGACCATCGCCAAAACTTGAGTTTGCTTCTGCAATTCTATTAAGCGTCTCAATTCTTCGGTATTCAAACACGGAGGTTTCTCTATGAACAAAGCCTTTTTATGCGCTAACACCCTAGATGCGATAGAGAAATGCGCCTTTGAAGAAACAGATACAAATACACCCTTTATATCTTCATCCGTTAAGACTTCGTCCAATGACGTAGTTGCACGGACGTGAGGAAAGACTCCTTCTATCAAGTGCAGCTTAGCAGGAGTTTTACAACAGATGTATTTTAACGGTACATGTAGATAGTTGAGCACAGGATAAAGGTTGTTTGTACTATGATTTCCTATACCCACAAAGGCATACTTTCCTTGGTAGGCTTGCTGCAACATTTTCATGTTCCGCACATGCTTATAGCGTTCTATGACATTTTTAATGTGTTCCATTAAAAACCAATCTTTTTGATATATTTTCTGTAAGTCTCTGCTCTATTGCCTGTCCATTGGTATTTACCATAGAAAACTTCGATGATGCTCTTAGGAAAAACCTTTTCAAGATTACGCAGCAGGATAATGTCATACTTGCGATGGAAGTTGATCCAGCAACCATTGCATTCTCTTGAATACTGGCACTGCAGCTTGGTAGCTTCTCTCGAATTGAAAATTTCGTCCAATGAATGCTCATAGACGTTACCTAACATTACGCCCAGATTCTGGCACAACGGCACATCACCGTTGGAATGAATGACCAATTCGCTAAATATGCTTTGGCAACGTAAACGCAGACGACCATTTCTCCATTCCTTATACAATGCCACAAAGTCGAAATTTTCTTCTGTGCCATGAATGCTCTTGGGGATATTCTGAATGTAATGGGTCATATCGGCAGAAAGCAGGTCGGCAGTGGTGTCAAAGAAGTCCATTGTGCCATAGATGCCGATGCGCACATCCACATCGTATCTCTTGGCGAGACCTATCACATAGTCCATGTCCTCGAAAGTATTCCATGGCGAGAGGCAAAACATCAGAGAAACTGGAATCTCGTCCTTTAAAGTCTCTATCACTTCCAACACCTTGTCATGGCCATTGCAGCCCCTCATGGCTTTGTATGTTTCCTTGTTGCCATCGAGCGAGACGTACAGATGGCTCGGATGATACAATCGCACTGCCTCTATTACCTTTTGAGGTGCGAGACAATTCGACAATAGCGTATAGTTGGGATGGTTGTCCTTGAACCACTCCATGATGGCATTAGCCTCAGGATGAAGCAAGAATTCTCCACCCTCCAAACCTACAACAGTGTTCTTTGTGACACACTGGCTCGCCATGATCATCTTTATCATTCTCAAGGACAGATGCTCTTCTGGCTTCTGCCATATTGAGCAGTGCTTGCAACGCGACTGACACTTGGTGGTAGAGTAAATCATCAAAGTACTCAGTCGCTTGTGATGCGGGCGAATGATGTTGTTGAGGTATAGCACCCCATTGCGTAAATAGTCGCTTGTTTTGTACATGATTGTCTTCCAAAGTTTTTGTTCTTCTATTAGGTAAGAGGCAACAAAAAACAGAAAGACTGCATGGGGACACCATTACCAAGTGAATCTGAGGCCGAAGGGAATAGTGAATGTGAACGGATGTTCTGTCCATATAGTATGGACGGAGCTACCATTCGGCACATACCAGTGGAGCGAAGGTTCTATGTAAACGCTCCACTTGGTAGCAAGCTTGTATTGCACTCCTATGCCAGTACTCACACTCCATTGCAGCGAAGGTATGAAATGCCAGTGATTTGTGCAGGGCGTGATAGGTCCGACAACATACTTTTCGTCTGTTTTACCATAGACCGGTATTTGCAGACTTCCGCCCAACGAAGAATATATAGTCCAATTCTTGACATCAAGCCACTTATACGACACATGCAAAGGTATTCCCAAATAATGCACATGTTGGGTTCGCTTGATATAATAAGCATCCTCTCCTAACGTGAAGTTGGACTTCAAGAGCGAATACTGCAGGCCTGACATCATGCTCCATTTTTCCCCTAATGTCTTTGTTACTGAAATACCAAAAGTAATCGGTTTGTCATGATGCTCATGCTCCACGATTTTTCCATCGTTCTTGATGTTGTTGTTGATATTGTTTTTATTGTTGGAGGCTATTTCCATGAGTGCTTTCTCCTCCTCCGACAAGCCTTCATGCTCTTTGATCTGCAAATAACGATAATACTCGTCCCAAGTGGAGAACTTGTCGGGAACCACAGGACCATCAACATCTGGCAAGCCACCTCCTGAATTGCCAGTCAACATTCTGTAAGCGTTTTGCGCTAAAGCAGACCCCAAAGAACCAGCAGCAAGCAACTGCCAATGATGCTTTTTAGGAAGTGCCGTTTCCTCTGTTATTAACGGTTTGTCATACTCGTGCCAGCGTATTCTCATCGTATCACTAAAAATGCTGTCGTCTATTATTTCCGCAATAGGAATGTTGTCCAAAACATTTGGAGTATGAAGCGTATCAGTTGCAGGTATTGTGTCAACTATTGCTTGGGCTACATAAGGATAGATGTTGCTTATTACCACATCCACTTCCTTATCCTTTTGGCTTTGATCCTTTGTGACCAGATCCTTTGCCGCCTGCTTTTCCTCCACTTGCCTATTACTCAGACTTGCTTGTCCTTTATCTTCGTTCTTAACCTGTGCCGTATGATTATTTTTCTCCTTAGCCTTGTCCTTTCTCCATAAAACACGACAGATCGGTATGCTAATGAAGATGATTGTAACGACAGCCAGCATACGTTTGCTAATCATTTTCCTCAGCATTGCTTTAGCTCTTGCCAGTTGCGACGATGAACTGTGAGGTTCGATCCCCATCCTTTCTGCTATTTCCTTATGGGAATATCCTTCGATCACGGCCATCTGAAAGACCTTGCTATAACCTGTAGGTAATTGGTGAACCATTTTCATGATTTCCTTTTCTCCCAAGTAATTCTCAGGCGTAATACTCCCTTCTACATCCAATTCTTCGTCCGAGAAAGACGAAAAAGGAACGACACTTCCCTTCTGCTTGCACTTCCGAAATTTCAAGGCCTCATTTTTTGCTATAGCAGAGACCCATTCGCCAAACTTTGAAGTATCTCTAAGTTGATGAAGAGAATAGTAAGCACGGATAAACGCCACTTGGACAAGGTCATTCAATGTATCCTCGTCCTCATGGGTGATGTTAAAGCACACCTTTCTCAACATAGGAGAATAGGCTTCGATAAGTTTTTTCAGAGCAGTTGTATCACCAGTCCTTACTCGCTTGATAGTCTCTTCTATATCCATATTTGGGATCAAAGCACTTTTGCTTCCTTATAATAGGATAACCAAAAGCAAGAAATGACTGCGCCGACATCTATTAACGACCCCTAAACAAGCTTTGGGATTGTTAACAGACATGGTCTCTGTATGATCGGTTTGAGTTGGTTGTCATAAAGGAAAAAGAGTCAAGAGGCCGTACTAACGATGTTGGCACGGCCTCTTGACCCTCTACAGCAGTGCGGGCAACTCGAAGAGGCGGATGCCGTTGCTGCCCTTGATGAGGATAGTGCGCCCCGAGGGTTGCTCCTCGGCGATAGCACGCCGCACGGCCTCAACATCAGGGAAGGTGCGGTAAGCGGTGTTGGTGGCAGCAAACTCGGGACCCACGAGCCACACGTCGTGAAAGCCGTCGCGCTCCAGGAGGTCCACAATGCGCTGGTGCTCTTCGGCAGAAGCCTCGCCAAGTTCGCGCATATCACCGAGAATAGCCATTTTGTGGTCGGCCTCGGTGAGACGGAAATTCTCTATTGCCGCAGCCATACTCGACGGATTGGCGTTGTAAGCATCCACTATGAGGCGGTTGCGGTCGGTCACGGTCAGCTGCGACCGGTTGTTGCTCGGCTGATAGTCTTCCAGGGCCTGGGCTGCGTCCTGTGGTGACACGCCGAAATGGAGACCAATGGCAATGGCGGCGAGCATATTGCTCATATTGTAAGATCCGATGAGCTGAGACCGCACCTCCAATGGCTGCGGTGTGAGGGCCGCGGCGGCCTGGAAAGAGAAATGGAGGAAGGGGGCACAGGAGATTAGCGTGCCACGGACGTCAGCGGTAGAATCCGTGCCGTAGGTGACTACGCGGTCAAACTGGCGCTCGGTAGCCATCTCCATCAGATCAGCATCGCTCTCGTTGAGAAAGAGGAGGGCACCATGGGCCCGCATGAAATCATAGAGTTCACCTTTCGTCCGTTTCACACCCTCGAAAGACCCAAAGCCCTCCAAGTGGGCACGCCCTACATTGGTGATCATGCCACAGGTCGGCTCAACATAATCCACAAGCTGCTGTATGTCGCCCGGATGGGAGGCTCCCATCTCCACGACCGCTATCTCATGTTCCGGCGTGATCTGAAGCAGCGTACGTGGCACGCCTACGTCGTTGTTGTAGTTGGCCTCGGTGTGGAGCACACGGTATTTTTTGGCCAAGACCGCGGAAACCAGTTCCTTGGTTGTGGTCTTACCATTGGTGCCCGTGATGCCGATGACAGGAATATCAAACTGGCGGCGATGCTCACGGGCTAGTTCCTTATAGGTGGTCAGCGCATCCGCCACGATGATATAGCGTGCGTCGCCAGCCACGGCATATTGCGGTTCATCAACCACGGCATAGCTACAACCCTTCTCCAAAGCCTGGGCGGCAAAACGGTTGCCGTCGAAGGATGCGCCCTTGAGCGCGATGAAGAGACTGTTCTCTGGGCAATGGCGGCTATCAGTCGTCACGCAGGAGCAGCGACGATATAGTGTGTAAAGTTCTTTGATGTCCATAATCTTGCAGATGATAAAAACGATACGGGGCGCGGTGGCACAGGCAATAGCTGCGCCCGACGGGCTCACCATCCTCCTGTATCCAGCCCCACTGCAAAAGTAATGCTAAAAGCTCAAACCCGCAAATTATCACCGATTATTTTGCAAATTCAAATTAATTATCTACTTTTGTCCGCTGTTGCAAAAAAGTACTGACATATGGAATATACAATACAAGTGAGGGGGCGACTCGTCAGCCTTCGTGAACCGCAGGTTATGGGAATCCTCAACTGCACGCCCGACTCGTTTTTCGCCGGGTCGCGCGTACAGACCGAGGAGAGCATCGCCCGCCGTGCCAACCAAATCATCGAGGAGGGAGGCACCATGATCGACGTGGGTGGCTTCTCCACCCGCCCAGGCGGCGTGGAGGTGCCGGAAGAGGAGGAGATGCGCCGCTTGCGCTTCGCCCTGCCCATCGTGCGCCGCGAGCAGCCCGAGGCCATTCTTTCGGTCGATACCTACCGTCCCAACGTGGCACGAATGGTGGTGGAGGAGATGGGAGCCGACATCATCAACGACGTGAGCGAGGGTGGCATCACGGGCGTGGTCGATACGCCGCTGGAGCAGACGACCGACGAATATCCTGCCATTTTCCGCACGGTGGCAGCCTTGGGCGTGCCCTACATCCTTATGTCGGTGAAGCCCACTATCCACGACATGCTCCTGACTATGGCACGCGAGGTGCAGCAGCTCCGCGATCTGGGACAAAAGGACATCATCCTCGATCCTGGGTTCGGTTTCGGCAAGACGCAGGAGCAAAACTACGACGTGCTCCGCGAGATGAACCGTCTGAGTACGCTCGGCCTCCCTATCCTCGCTGGCATGAGTCGCAAGCGGATGATATTCCAGCCGCTGGGCACCAATCCCGACGGCAGCCTCAACGGCACGACCGTTGTCAATACGCTGGCCCTGATGAACGGCGCCTCCATCCTCCGCGTCCACGACGTCAAGGCGGCAGCGGAGGCGGTGCGCCTCGTCGGCTGCTACCAGGCAGGATCGAAGAAATAGTCCCGAGGCTGCAATAGAAAGAATTCTCGCCAATCCCACCACCAACAACCCAGACACAGTCATGTTTTTTGAATTTGGAATCAAAGACGTAATCGACATTCTCCTTGTCGCCCTGATGCTCTACTATCTCTACCGGGTGATGAAGGAGTCGCGATCGCTCAATGTGTTCATCGGCATCATGGTCTTTGTCCTCGTCTGGCTCTTCGTGAGCCAGGTGCTGGAGATGCGTCTCCTAGGCAGCATCATGGACAAGCTCGTCTCCGTCGGTGTCATCGGCATCATCGTCCTCTTCCAAGAGGAAATACGCCACTTTCTCTACAATCTCGGCGCGCGCCGCCAGGTGCAGAGCGTGCTGCGCATCTTCTTCAGTAGCAAGGATGAAGAAAAGGCGGACAAGGAGGCCATCATGCCCATCGTGATGGCCTGTATGAGCATGAGCCGTGGCAAGGTGGGTGCGCTGATCGTCATCGAGCGGGGCATCTCGCTCAGCGACATCTGCGACACAGGCGACTATATCGACGCGCGCATCAACCAGCGCCTCATCGAAAACATCTTCTTCAAGAACTCACCCCTCCACGACGGTGCGATGGTGATCACGAAGAAGCGCATCCGGGCCGCTGGTTGCATCCTTCCCGTGAGTCACAACCAGGACATTCCCAAGGAACTGGGACTGCGCCACCGTGCCGCCATGGGTATCTCGCAGGACTCCGACGCCATTGCCATCGTCGTCTCCGAGGAGACGGGACGCATCAGCGTGGCTATCAAGGGAGAATTCCAGCTGCGCCTCTCGGCAGAGCAGCTGGAGAGCGTGCTCACCAAGGAGATGATGCCCGCCACCTAGTCCTGGATCCGCTGGCGGATATCCTGACTGATCGTAGTGGGATCGACAGGACGAAGGCCGTCGGGAGAAAGAAGAAGAAGGGTGTCGGCCAACTCGGCAGCCAACTGGAGGTCGTGGGTGGAAAGGAGGATGGTCTTGCCCATGGTGTGGGCCAAGCGCGAGAGCAGCCGGAGCGTGTCGATGCGACTGTGGAAGTCGAGGAAGGCCGTCGGCTCGTCGAGAAGAATGATGGGGGTCTCCTGAGCCAAGGCGCGAGCGATCATCACCTTCTGACACTCACCGTCGCTCAGCGAGTCGTTCTTACGGTCACGAAGCGGCCAAGCCCCCGTCTCGACAAGACTTTGGCGCACGGCCAGTTCGTCGCGGGCAGCAAGGTTGCCCCAAAAGCCCGTATAAGGACTGCGCCCCATGCCGACGAGGTCGTGGACGGTGAGTCCGCCCATTTCGGGCCGCTGGGTGAGAACGATGGAAACGATCCGTGATCGCTCGCGCTGCGAAAGACTATCGGCCTCGCGGCTACCCAGCCAAATCTCTCCGCCCACCTTCGGCTGAAAGCCCGACAGGGTGCGCAGGAGTGTCGATTTGCCAATGCCATTGTCGCCGATGAGACAGGTCAGGCGACCTCCGAGGATAGTAATGTTAATATCACGGGCCACGACGGGACCACGGCGATAGCCGATGGAGAGATGGTGCAAGCGGATGTCCATGGCGCAAAAGTACGCATTTTATTTGGTTCTCTCACCATTTTTCACGATATTTGCAAACCGAAAAATCATATACTCACAGGATAAGAGTGAACTAACGACCAAGGATAAGAGTGAACGAGCAATGACAATCAACGAGAACGCCCAACAAGCCCTCCAGCGGCAGAAACTGCTGCTGCAGATGGAATATTACGCTGAGAAAGAGACTTTCCGCAAACAGACGGAGGTCGTGGGAATGCAGCGCAAGGTGAAGCGCGGCGACGCATGGTTTCCCCTGCGTGTGGGCAAAAACTACTATAATAGCCTCAACCAGCGCGTGGTGGAGGTGTACAGAGAGCAAGACTTGGACATAGAGCACAATTTTGAGTTTGGCAAACCCGTAGTCTTCTTCCGCCAAACCACCGAGGGCAAACTCCATTTCTTTTCCTTCACGGGCACCGTCTCCTACGCCGATGGCGAGCGGATGGTAGTGGTCGTCCCCGATAGCGCTCCGCTACTCGATCTTCAGTCCGACGGCGGACAGAAGATCGGTTGCCAACTCTCGTTTGACGAGACGAGCTATCGCGAGATGCTCGACGCCCTCGACCGTGTGATCTCGGCAAAGGGCAACCGCCTGGCCTACCTGCGCGACCTCTTCTACGGTCCCCAGCCAGCACAGACCTATGGTTTCGGTCCAGTGCGCCTGCCGTGGCTCAACGGCGCCCAGGAGCAAGCCGTCAGCGAGGTGGTGCGCGCCAAGGACGTGATGGTCGTCCACGGCCCTCCGGGCACAGGAAAGACGACGACGCTCGTCGAGGCCATCAACGAGACACTGATGCGCGAGAGTCAGGTGCTGGTGTGCGCACAGAGCAACATGGCGGTGGACTGGATCTCGGAGAAACTGGTCGATAGGGGCATTCCCGTACTGCGCATTGGCAATCCCTCGCGCGTCAACGACAAGATGCTGGGTTTCACCTACGAGCGACGCTTCGAGGCCCACCCCGACTATCCCCAGCTTTGGGCCATACGCAAGGCTATACGCGAACTGCGGGCACAGCGTCGGCGAGGCGGTTCGGAAAACTACCATCAGAAACTCGAAAGGCTGAAGATCCGCGCCACAGAACTGGAACTACGCATCAATAGCGAGCTCTTCAACGAGGCACGTGTCATCGCCTCGACCCTGGTGGGGTCCAACAACCGGCTGATGCAAGGCCAAAAGTTCAACACGCTCTTCATCGACGAGGCAGCACAAGCCTTGGAGGCCGCATGCTGGATTGCCATCCGACGAGCCTCGCGGGTGATACTGGCTGGTGACCACTGCCAGTTGCCACCCACCGTGAAAAGTATGGCCGCACTCAAGAGCGGACTAGGCAAGACTCTCATGGAGCGCATCGTAGAGCGGAAGCCCGCAGTGGTGACGCTGCTGAAGGTGCAGTACCGGATGAACGAGGAGATCATGCGCTTCTCCTCCGACTGGTTCTACCACGGCGAAGTGGTGGGCGCACCACAAGTGAGCCACCGTGGCATTCTCGACTATGACATCCCAATAGACTGGATAGCCGTAGAGGGCGAGGCGGGAGAAGGAGTTTGTCGGCAACAGTTTCGGGCGGGTGAACAAGCGCGAGGCAGAACTCACCCTCGACGTGCTGCGCCGCTATTTTGTGAAGATCGGCAAGCGACGCGTGCTCGACGAGCAGATCGACGTGGGCGTCATCTCTCCTTATCGTGCACAGGTACAGTACCTCCGCGCGCTGATCAAGAAGGACGCCTTCTTCAAACCCTTCCGCCACCTCCTCTCAGTCAATACAGTGGACGGTTTTCAGGGCCAGGAGCGCGACGTAATCCTCATCTCCTTGGTGCGTAGCAATGCCGAAGGCCAGATCGGCTTCCTCCGGGACCTGCGCCGAATGAACGTCGCCATCACCCGTGCGCGGATGAAACTCATGATTCTGGGCGACCCTGCCACGCTCTGCCGCCACCCATTCTACAAGCGACTCTACGACTACGTACGATCTTTGGGCGGAACGGAGGCAGCAGATCCCGAAGCTACTCCGTGATGATGATGCAATAGGGCATGGGCTTCTCCAGCTGCATGAAGGTGATGGTCGGCGCATCGTCCTTCATGTAGAAGAGCGTGCTGCTCTTGCCGTCGGCCTTGTCGGCCTTATACCCCATCTGCACGGCCTGCTGCTGAAACTGCTTGTAGCAAGCAGCGTTGAAGATGCAGAGATACAAGGACTTGCCGTTGGCGTCGAGGAGAATGAGGGAGGAGTTGCCTTTGGCAAACTTCGTGGGCAGGCCGTCCTTGGTCAGGTCCATATTCTTCACCCAGGTGTATTCCTTGCCAAAGGCCGTCGAGACGCCCTTGTACTGGTAGCCCTGCTTCGTGAGCAAGTCGTTGGCGGATTGTTGCCTGGGATTCTGAAAGATACGCACGGCCTGTGCCAGACTCACCACGTCGCTTTGCGCATGGACCATCAGCGTGGCCGCCATCAGGAGGAACAGAAAAGAAAAGATCTTTGTTTTCATGAATGTCGTCTTTGGTGAGAGATGGTCGTAGGACTATTTCACTACGGTGGCACGGACTACACGGATATCCTTCAGCGGGCGATCGTGCTCATCGGTGGCAGCCTTCTCGATACGTCCCACGACCTCCAGTCCCTCCACGACCTCGCCAAAGACCGTATAAGAGCCGTCGAGGTGGGGTGTGCCGCCAAGCGTCTTATAGACCTCGCGGATCTCCGGTGTGAGTTTCACTGTCCCCTGCGTCATCTGGTCTATGCGCTGCTGCAGTTTGTCGAGCGACGCATCGTCCCACTGGCGTCCCCAGACAATATAAAACTGTGTGGCCGAAGAGCGGCGCTCCGGATTGACATCGTCGCCCTCGCGGGCTGCTGCCACGGCCCCGCGCTTATGAAACAGTTGCGGGAATCGGATCTCGGCCGGAACGGAGTATTTCTCCGGCGTGTCACCGAGGAGCTTGCCCTGCGGCGCACCGATGCTGCCGAGGTCGCCCGTCTGCACCATGAAATTGCTGATGACACGATGGAAAAGCACGCCGTCGTAGGCATGAGCCTCCACCAGTCTGAGGATGTTGTCACGGTGCTGCGGCGTCTCGTTGTAGAGCGCGATGCGCACATTGCCGCTGTCGGTCTCCAGGAGAATCTCGTGGCGCGGCTCGGAAGTCTGGGCCGACACGCCCAGGGCGATCGTCAGCAACAGGCTAAGCAGGAAGGTTGTCTTTCTTCTCATCTTATTGTTTGTTATTGATTTTTTACTTTTGTGGAACATGATCTTGAGGAACACAGAACAGCTGCAAGGCCATCTGCTTAGCAGCTGACCATGCCGTTGTCCTCTCGCAGTTTCTCGTTGGCGATCATCAGTTGGATGCACTCCTCCAAATACTTGTCCACCTTCTGTCCCACGCGGGGGAAACCAAACTGGTGGGCCACCACGCGTTTCAGTTCGTTGCTTGGGATGGTACCCTGCTGTTGGACAAGATAGGCGATACAATTGCCGATCTCGCAGGGTGGTATCTCTTCTATCTCGCGCCCGCTGGCCTTGCGGTATTTATTCCATCCTCTCAGCCGGTCCTCAGAGGTCCAGACCGTGGGATTGGTCTCAGAGTCTCCCTTATCGAAATAGCATCCCAAGGCCGCATGCCGCACCCAGTCGGTGAGACGGATCGTGACACGTGGTATTTTCCACTCCTTTGCGATGCGCTTGGCGAGGTAGCTGAGACGGATGGGCTGCTCCACCCTCACGATCTCCTTCACGCCCATAGTGGCGCGTCGGCCATTGAGAAGCAAGACCTCGAGGCCACCCACGCCGACGAGATGGTTTATCTCCGCCACCTCGTAAGTCTCCAGCAGCGATTCGTCCTCGGGGTAGATGATCTCCTCCGCCGAGATGTTAAACGTGGCGGAATGCTTTTGCTCTTGCGGCTGCTCCTTGGTCTCATAGGGCGAGAACAGGTCGCCGTCGTCGTCAGCCTCCTTCAACAACGCTTCCAGGGCCTGACACAGACGTTCGAAGGTCGCCTCGGGGTTGAGGAACCAGTCCACGCTCCAAAGGCGAAGCAGCTTCCAACCCAGATGGCGAAGCACCTCGGGACGACAGATTTCGCGGTCGCGCACGGTCTTCGTGACATAATATTTCGGGTTGTCGCAGAGAATGCCACAGAGGTAGCTTCCCTCGTCGTGCGGATTGCGCACGGCGATATCGACCTTGAAGGCCGAGCGTCCCACATACAGATCGACCTGGTAGCCCCGATCCTGCAGCATCCGGGCCACTTTCTGGGTGACGGCGTCATGGGCCGTTTCCTCATTGCCCGTCTCCAGCGCTTCGGCCTGTAGGGCCAGGCGTCCCGTCTTCGCATACTCCAGGAAGCGTTTTAGTCCCACCACGCCCGCGGCCTGCGTTCTCCGCAGGTCGATCATCTCGGGCTGCAACGTCGAGAAGACAATCATCTCGTAGCGCGCGCGGCTCACGGCCACATTGAGGCGTCGCTCACCTCCTTGGTTGTTGAGCGGTCCGAAGTTCATCGACACCTTCCCCCGCTTGTCCGGACCGTAGCCCACGCTGAAGAGAATGATGTCGCGTTCGTCACCCTGCACGTTCTCCAAGTTCTTGATGAAGATCGGTTCCTCGGCGTCATAGGCCAACTGCTCCATCTCTGGATTTTTCGCCAGCATCTCGGTGAGAATATCCTCTATGAGTCCCTGCTGCACCTTAGAGAAGGCGACGATACCGATGGAGCGTCGTGGATGGGAGGGATGTTTTATATAGTCCTGGAGGATGCTCACCACCTTGCGACTGATGGCCTCTGCCTCGGCGCGATTGCTGCGCGTGCGTCCGTAGTCATAGACGCCATCCACGGGGATGAAGATCACCTTCGACGTGCGGTTGTCCACCGAAGGGAAAGTGTAGAGTTTGCCGTCGTAGTATTGGTTGTTGCTGAAGGCGATGAGCGACTCGTGACGGCTTCGGTAGTGCCAGCTGAGATAGCGCGAGGCCATGGAAAGCGTGATACAATCGTCGAGGATCGACTCCATGTCGTCGTTCTCAGCTTGGCTCTCGTCCGTCTGCTGCATCTGGAAGAAACTCGTCGGCGGCATCTGCTTCGGGTCTCCCACTACCACGAGCGACTTTCCGCGCGCTATCGCTCCCACAGCCTCGGAGGTCGGCATCTGCGAGGCCTCGTCGAAGATCACGAGGTCGAAGGGCGGCTGGTCGAGGTCGAGAAACTGTGCCACGCTCATCGGGCTCATGAGCATACAGGGGCAGAGGCGCGGCAGCAGCGTGGGTATTTGGTCGATGATCTTGCGGATGCTCGCCCCGCGTCCTCCACTGGCTATATAGCGCTTGAGAATGCCCAGTTCCGAGGATTTCGACGCCTCGACCTGAGTCGACGGGATAGTGGAAGCCAGCTTGTAGTAGAGTTCCTTCTGCGTGAGCACTTCGTAGCGAGACGCTATCTCGCGGTATTTTCGTATCTCTTCCTCGAAAAGTCTACCATCAAAGAGGTTCAGCGGCTTCTTCTCGTCGATGATATTCATGGCCACCCGCTGATAGACTCCCTTGGCGAAGGCGTCGGCTATCTCTGCCATCGGCATAGTGGGATTGTCCCAAATCTCCTCGACGAGGTTGCCGAGATGATGGTCGCGGAGCATCTGCTTGCGCTGGCACCAGATGGTCCAGTTGCGCACACTGTCGAGATGGTCCGCCCACTGGTCGATATGCATTCCCAGGAAGGATAGCGTGTTGTTGTCGGGGGTACACCCCATCTTCTCCATCTCCTTCAGCTGCGTCACCACAAGGCGCATGGCCTCGACCTCCTCGTCAGTGAGAGGCAGGGCGGTGGCGGTAGTGTGCTCACTTAGCAGTCCGTGATATTTGCTGAGCGCGTCAAACAAAGGCTCGACGTCCTCCTCCCTCATCCCGGGTCGGTAGGCGCGGAGCTGGCTGAGCACCCTCCGTTTGCCCATCATGCGAGGCAGCCACCATTTCGCGCACGCCTTTCTCCATTCGTTGCGCACTTGGTGGTAGTCGAGGTCGAAGATATCTCTCGTATAGTCTTTTTCTATCTTTTCCTGCGCCTCTGCGGCTATCAGAATCCAGTCCATACCCCGCGTCGATTCCTCCACGGGACGATCCGTCGCATCGTTGAAGCGTCCTACGGCCTCGCTCACGACGCCTATCTTCTCCCGTATCACCTCCATCGGTCCGCGTAGCTGCTTCTCCAGTTCCATCGACGCAGAGGTGATGGTCAGTGCGCGCAGCGGATGGGTGGCAGGGTGGCCGCTGACGGCGAAGACGGTGTCGAGCGTGCGTATCTCCTCCAGGTCCTGCATAAACTGATCTATGGAGAAGTGCTTTATGTAGAAGTCGCCCGGCGCAATAGGTTCGCTTTCCACTGCCGTGATGCGGGTGATACACTCATAGAGCGACACCCCCCACCTCTGCGGACGGTGATACAGTCGCTCCACGTAGAGGGCGAGGCGACGGCGCTGGCGGAAGAGCTGTCGGCTCTCCTCCATATACTCCTCAGGCTCCTTGATGCGGGTCACGTTCAGGGCCTCCTGAAGCTGGCGTAGCAAGTGGCTCTTGGTCATCTTGTTGGAGTGCATCTCGAGGCAGAACGGGTGGAGCTGCATCTTGCGCAGGCGATTCTCCACTACCTGCAGAGCCGCCATCTTCTCTGCCACGAAGAGCACGCGCTTGCCTTTGTAGAGGGCATTGGCGATCATGTTGGTGATGGTCTGGCTCTTGCCCGTTCCCGGCGGACCATAGAGGATGAAGCTGCGGTCCACGCCCGACATGAGGATGGCCTCGAGCTGCGATGAGTCGGCGGGCAGCGGTACGGCGGAATAGTTGGGCGGATCCTTCTGGTCGCTGATGCGCACGTTGACAAGGTGGCGCTTAGGCTGATGGAGCTTGAGGCGCTTGGCGATGAGCGACTGGATGATGGGGTTGCGCTCCATCTTCTCACAGTTGTTGTAAATGTCGTTCCACATCACAAACTTCGAGAACGAGAAGAGGCCGAGCATACATTCCTCCACCACGTCCCAGCGCTTCTGCGTTTTGATGGCTCCGCGCACCATGGCGAGGACACGTCTCACGTCAATGCCGTGGTCGTCCGTGGGTAGCGGGTCGAAGTCGGGCATGTTTACCTCAAACTGCTGGCGCAGCATCTCCGTCAGCGTGGTGTTGAAGATGGGGTCTTCCTCACGCGTCCGGATCACATAGCGGTTGGCCCCCTTGCGAACCAACTTCACCGGCAGGAGCAGCAGCGGGGCGTAACGGGGCCGCTCGCTCCGCTCCGTCTCGTACCATTTGAGCAGTCCGAGGACGAGGAAGAGCGTGTTGGCACCATTCTCCTCCAGCGCCGTGCGCGACTCGCGGAACAAGCGTCGCTGCGAGAGTTCCAACGCTTCATCGTCAAGATAGGAGACCAGTCGCTTGCGACGCAGACTGGCATCGGCCAGTTCGCCCAGATCCTTCTTGTAGCTGATGCTATCATAGATACCCCAGCCGTTGGGCTGCGTACTGACCCCTGCGGGCTTGCCAACGAGTTCGATGTCGGCACCATCCTGCAGCTGGTTTTCGAGCGTGTCGATATGATAAGAGACAAAGGGTATCACCTTTTGTCCGATGCGCATGTTGAGGAGGTTGTTGCGGAGGGAGAAGTCGAGGAGCTTGCGCTCCCAGATCTGCGTGCGCGTGAGCACTTTGGGCTGCGCCTGCACTTCATCCTCGATGGTCTGCTGCTGGCGCACCCATGATGTGGTGTCGCCATGCCCCACGCCCTCCGTTTCCACCGTCTCGCCCTCCGTGGGGAGTGGCAGGATATGGTTGACGCGGCAACAATAGACATCGACGAAGCAGACGATACTGTCGGCCTCGGCGGTGACGTAGCGCTCGGCATTGGCCACGGCGTCCTCGAAACTCACGTCGGCCGAACTCGTCAGGTCGATGCTTTCGAGGAGCACCATCTCGTTGACGCCGTCGCTCATCGCCTTGGAGAGGAAGGCGGCGTCGTCGGACGTGGTCTGCTGATAATAGTTGTCGATGAGCCAGCAGCCCACGAAGGCGTGGCCCTTCTTGATAACCACAAGCGGGTGAAGGCCGGCAGCCTCCAAGGCCGAGGCGAGCAGTACGGTGAGGTCCAGACAGGTGCCCAACTTCTCTTTCAGCACCTGCTGGGCAAGACGCACGCGCTGCCCCTTCTCCTCAAAACTGGCGGGTGGGGCTGCATAGACGATGCCCAAGTCGCGGATAGCCTGGAAGATGGCGGCACACTGGGCGCGAACGCAGTTGGGCTTCTGCTGCTGATACTCGTCGAGGGCAGCATCGCCCGTGAGCTCCTCCAGTTTACGGGCGGCACTGACCAGCACGGGCTGGAGTTGCGGTGCATTGGGCGTGACGAAGGCGGCGATCAATTCTGGCGAGATACCCACACCCGGCCACTCATTGGCCGTAAGGATGCGGAGGGCGTGGTCCTGGACCTCCATTTCCTCGCCATCGACCGTCAGCGTCAGGGTGAAAGTAGTCTCCACGCTCTCCGAAAGATGGCGTAGCGACTCCAGCTGGAGCTGCAGGTCGAGGTCGGTGATCTCTACCGATTGGCCCGCAGGTAGCACGTCAAACGTGCGCTCGCAGCCCGCCACATGGTCTCCCGCCAGTGTGAGGACCACTTTCTGCCAATCCTCCTCGCTGTCGTTGACCACTTCCACGCGCTGAATGCATTTCTTGCCATTGCGGGCCAGCACATAACTGATGGCCGGAATGTACTCAATATTTACAATTCTTTCTCCTGTCATACAAAAGCTCATCGTCTGTAATGGCTACAAAAGTAGGCATTTCCCTCGACACAGGCAAATCCGCCATATGCCAGTTTGTTTAGAATTCTCCTTTCAGCACATATTTCTAGAAATGCCACAAATTACTAAAATGCGGAAAATGGAAAGAAAATGACTAAAACACGGAAAGGAAATTAAGCGGATTAAACTCTCGAAAGAATAAAGAGTGGAGAAACAAGGGGAAAAGGGGCAAAAAAGAGTTTTCTTGTTCAAATTCTTGAATTTGGAACACTTTGATCCGCTTCGGCTTTTTATCTGTCGCCATAAGCAATCCATTGGGCGAAAAATCTGCCGCAACGTGCTATGAGCCCTATGGCAAAGCCACACCTGCATAAAGAGCAAGGCTGGCAAGGCTCACCCTCATTTAAACAAGGGTGAGAAAGAAACTATGGCTGTTCAGGAGCAAGGGATGGCCGGGGCTACCTGAAGGATCAGTAGTCCTCTAGATACCCCTTGGTGAAAAGGTCGTAGGCCACGGCCTCCAGCTCCTTGAGCGTCATTTTCTCCACTGCCCGCTCAATAATGCGGACAAAATGGTCGCGACGGTAGTCGTCAGTATCTGACAATCTGTCTTCCATCTTCATTGGATGTTGCGTTCCTTAGTATTAAACAAGATTATTGGCCGTTGCGTTCGTAGAATTGAATCGTGCGTCCGTCGTACTCCTCCTGGCGCACCAGGCGCACCCCTCCAGGCAACTGGGGCGCACGCACGCCCTCTCCGAGACAGAAAGGCGCGGTCTCGACGCGTAGTTCGTCCCACAGACCAGCGTCGAGGAAGGACTGCAGCGTCCTTGCTCCACCCTCCACGAGGAGCGACTGCTTCTTCTCCTCATAGAGATGGCGTAGCACGGCGTCGATACTGTCAAACGGAAGGTAGCCCTCAGGGAGCGTACCCTCCAGTCCGTGGCCCTGGACGATACGTTCGGGGTCGGATCCAGCCCACTTACGCACCGTCAAGCTCGGCGCATCCACCGCCCAGGTCGTATGACCGACGAGGATGGCATCGCTTTCGCTGCGCAACTGGTGTACCAGCATCAGGGTGAAAGGCGAGGAGATCGGTGTCCGCCGTCCCTCTGCCCCCAAGAGCCCATCGGCGGTTTGGGCCCATTTCAACGTGATATAGGGCCGCTGAAGCGTGTTGTAGGTGAAGAAACGCTTGTTGATCTCCCTGCACGCGCGCTCCATCACGCCCACCACCACCTCGATGCCAGCCGCTCGCATCCGCTCGATGCCGCGACCCTGCACCTTGGCGAAGGGATCGACGCAGCCGCAGACCACACGCCTCACGCCCTTGCTGACGATCAGGTCGGCACAGGGTGGTGTCTTGCCATAGTGGCTGCACGGCTCCAGCGAGACGTAGATCGTACTCTCTCTCAACAGCGTTTCGTCCTCGGTCCTCACCGAGGCAAAAGCGTTGACCTCGGCGTGGCCCTCGCCACAACGCTTATGGTAGCCCTCGCCGATGATGCGCCCGCCGGGAGCTACGATCACCGCGCCGACCATGGGGTTGGGCTTGGCGCCCGCTTGTCCGCAGCGCGCCAGTTGCAGGCAGCGCCGCATATACAGTTCGTCCGTTTCTCTTTGCATAGTTTTTTGCTTCTTAGAGGATAGTAGTCAAGGCCTGCTTGATCCCTGCTGGGATGATTGTCAAACCCATTGTTCCTCCATCATATATATAGTCGCGAAGCCCTGCGCCTATAGCTCCACAGCCTCCACGACGTACCCCTGCTGGCGCAGCATGGTCAGCACGCTGTCGTCGCCCGCGAGGTGGCCCGCACCGACCACGAAGAGCGAAGGCTGGGCGGACATGATCGTCGGCATCTTCTCCACCCAACGCCGGTTGCGGTCCACGACAAGCTGCTGGCGGTCCTG
>OHNH01000300.1_pt1 | contig 31700 bp, 20 predicted proteins | sample 1569561 | NCBI WGS metagenome assembly OHNH01 (sample SAMEA3879510, study PRJEB24766) | human gut metagenome | biome: human-associated habitat; feature: feces | place: USA | collected 1985/1987
GAAAAGCTTAACTTCCATGCCGGCTTCCTTCAGATACTCTTCAGCCTGTCCCAGAAATCCGCCTCTCTTCATGGAACCGCCGCCAACAACGATGATGGCTTTCTTTCCTTTCGTCATATTGATGGTCTCGTTGTTTCTTACCTTATTTATTATAGAAGGAGAGTTTTTGTTACGAAGCAGCCTCTTTTCTTTTTACGAAGCAGCCCGCTTCTTTCATAAAAGTTATAAAAGCAGCCCTCCCCTACTCCTCCACCACTTCGAAGTCCTCGTTGTGTACACCGCTGATAGCCAGCGCACAACCGCCAAAATCGAAGACGAGCTGACGGTTGCGCTGGATGCGGACGATGTAGCCCTCGTAGCCCTGGAAGGGGCCGGTGAGGACGCGGAGCCTGACGTGGTCCTTGGCAAACTTCTCCAGGGGTTCGCGTAGGAAGGTGAGGCGCTCGGGGTGGATGCGCGAGACGTTCATGAAGGGGCGCATGATGGCGTCCTCGATGGAGGCGGGACAACCGCGGCTGCGGTCGTTGACAAGATGAAACTGTGGGAAATGCTCGTCGAGGAAGGCCTGCAGATCGCGCACCGTGCCCTGGAGAAAGACCAGTCCGCTGATGGAGGGCTGCAGGACCTTGCGCACGCCCCGCTGCTTCTCGGGGTTCTTGTACTCGTAGTGGTAGGACTGATGGATGAAGAAGGGCTGCGGACGGCCTTCGGTCTGCTCGTTGTAGTGCTCCAGCCATTTCTTGAAGGTCTTGACCGCAAAATGGCGCAGGTAGAGATAGCTCCACGAGGTGGGCTTCTCGGAGGTGCTGCCCCAGGTCTCAGCCAGAGGGCGGCGGGGCACGACCTTCTCCTTCGAGGCCATCAGCGGATCGGCCTCGACTATGTGGATTCCCTTGGGCAACTGCTTGCCTCCGCGGTCTGCGCTGAGCGCATCAGAGCTTTCTTCTGTCATCGTCTTCTTTGTGATCAAAATCCTCACGCCCCCACTCCGCTCTCGCTGGCAGAAGGGACGATGGGGCGGCAAAGATACTACTAATTATTGGATTGGCCGCTTTCTTTTGCTTTTTTCTTTTGCCTCGGGCCGCTGGTCCTTCTTCTTTCTCGCATGCTTGGCCATCAGCCTTGTGTCCCATTTTGGCCCTAACCACGGGGGCGACAGGTCGCTTGCACGAAACGGCAGGAGCCCACATTTTTGTAAAGCCTTTTCACAAATCAAGGCAAGGAGGTAAAAAACTCATAGAAAAGGCGGCGTGTAAACAAATAAAATACTAACTTTGCATTCGCAATAGATTCGTGCAGCCATCAACTTGGCGTTATGAGAGAGAGAGAACAGAGACACTTTCCACGAAAACGACACAAAGCAGGGGTTGGGAGACCAAGAGCCGAATCGGTGCCGACAAGGACCGACAGGATCACTCCCTCTACTGTAGTTTTGCATCAAGGCGAGTGGGACGGTTCTATCATCGCTCAAACTAAATTAATTGCATAAGTCTAACAAAAGTTGGAATGAAATGAAACTACTCTACCGATTTGTCAAATGGGCCTTCTCCCGAGGCACGCTTCCTTATTGGTGTATCTTCGCTTACGACACCCTTTCGGTGCTGGTATCTGGACTGTTTGTCTATACCCTTCAGTATGGCGTGGACAACCTCTACACGAACTTGAATCGCGTGGGCCTGGGCATTGGCCTCTGCATGGAACTCTACATGTTGGCCTTCTTCATCTTCCACACGTTCAACGGCGTGCTCCGCTACTCCAGCTTCATCGACCTGCGCCGCGTGGCCTACTCCAGCTTCACGGCGAGCATCGCCATCTGCGTCTTCCACCAGCTGCAGATACGCTTCGGTCTGAGCAACTACATCCTCGTGCCGCGCTTCGTCAGCGGCGTGCAAATCTTCATCACGGCCACGATGCTGATGTGGACGGCACGCATGGCGGCCAAGGCGCTCCACGACCTCTACAACAACTTTGGCATTTCCAAGAACGTCTTTATCTATGGCGCCCAGTCGGGGGCCGTAGCCCTGGCGCGAAGCATCGTCTCCGACCCGAGCTCGCGCTACAAGACCAAGGGATTCATCAGCGACAACGAGATGATGACCTCCTCGCGCATCTCCGGCATCAAGGTCTATGAGGACTCTCCCGAACTGGTGGAGACCATGCGCAAGCTCCATGTGCAGGCGCTGCTGGTCTCGCCGCTGCAGACGGAACACTTCACCCACGACACCCAATTTATCGACGGGCTCATCGCCGCCAAGATCAAGATCATGATGATGCCGCCGGCAGAGGAGTGGGACGGCAAATCGACCATCTCCCACACGCTGCTCCACGAGGTGGACATCGAGGAACTGCTGCCGCGCGACAAGATCGAGGTGGACATGGAGGCCATCAAGAAGATGCTCACAGGCCACCGCATCCTCATCACGGGCGCGGCAGGAAGCATCGGATCGGAGATGGCGCGCCAGGTGGCTACCTTCAAGCCCTCGGAGCTGATACTGGTCGATCAGGCCGAGACGCCTATGCACGACGTACGCCTCTACATGATGAACCACCACAAGGACCTGAAGGTGTGGTCCATCGTCGGCTCCATCACCAACGAGTCGCAGATGGAGCAGATCTTCGCCGCCCACAAGCCGGAGTATGTCTTCCACGCCGCGGCCTACAAGCACGTGCCGATGATGGAGGACAACCCCGCCATGGCCATACAGAACAACGTCTTCGGCACACGCGTCATCGCCGACCTGGCCGTCAAATACCAGACGCGCAAGTTTGTGATGATCTCCACCGACAAGGCCGTCAATCCCACCAACGTCATGGGTTGCAGCAAGCGCATCTGCGAGATCTATTGCCAGTCGCTCAACAAGGCCATCCAGGACGGCGAGGTAAAGGGCGTGACGCAGTTTGTCACCACCCGCTTCGGCAACGTGCTCGACTCCAACGGATCGGTCATCCCGCTCTTCAAAGAGCAGATCAAGAAGGGAGGCCCCGTCACCGTCACCCACAAGGACATCATCCGCTACTTCATGCTCATCCCCGAGGCCTGCCGCCTGGTGCTGGAGGCTGGCACGATGGGCCATGGCGGCGAGATCTTCGTCTTCGACATGGGCGATCCTGTCCGCATCGCCGACCTAGCTCAGCGCATGATAGAACTCTCGGGAGCCAAAAACGTCAAGATCGAATACACGGGGCTGCGCGACGGCGAGAAACTCTACGAGGAGGTGCTCAACGACGCGGAGCAGACCAAGCCGACCGTCCACCCGAAGATCAAGGTGGCTGCCGTCCGCGAATACTCCTACAAGCTGGCGCGCAAGAATGAAATGGACCTCTACGACCTCTCCCTGCAGTATGACGACATGGAGATCGTGAGAAAAATGAAGGAGATCGTGCCGGAGTATAAGAGCCGCCACAGTAAGTACGAGGTGCTCGACAAGAAGTAAAGCGCCAACCTCTCCCACCACCATAAAACCATCAAGGCGTCTCTCCACGGGGACGCCTTGATGGCTTTTTTCTTGCCCAGCGCATGATGGCACTTTCTTGCCCTATAATGGTACAAAATGCCGTCAGCCAACTATTACGAGAATGCCGAAACAAAAACGTTAAACGTTAAAACGTTAAGATGTAAGGTGGCAAGTCGATTGTTAACACCGGAAATAGCTATATTTGGAACAGAAAAATAACTTTTGTTTCGTTTGCTATTCCAAATTTTACTACCTTTGCATCATGATAACAGACTTAGAGCATATTGGCAACATCCCTGTGAGCACCGCTACGCTAGCATCTCTGTTCCCCAAACTGGAGGCAGGCAACCAGAAGGTGCGCCAACTTGAGGCAGCGGGCAAGATCATCCGACTCAAGAAGGGGCTTTATGTGCTCGACCCCAAGGTCTCGCACGTGGCTCTATCTACCGAATTGATAGCCAACCAACTCTACACCCCTTCATACGTCTCCATGCAGACGGCCTTGCGCTACTACGGACTGATACCCGAAGCGGTTTATACCACACAGTCCATGACACTGAAGCACACGCGTCGTTTCGACACGCCCGTGGGACGATTCGAGTACCAAAGGGTGGCTCGCGAGGCTTTCCCGATAGGCATCACAAGCATCAACAAGCAGAGCTACGCTTTTCTCATAGCCACGCCCGAAAAGGCACTCTGCGACCTGATAGCCCACTCGCCCAAGCTCTATCTTCGCTATCTCAAGGACGTCGAGACCTATCTGGAGGACGACCTACGCATGGATATAGAAGACTTCCTACACATGGACGCCAGCATCTTTGAGCGCTACGCCCAGGCAGATGGCAAGAAAGTCAATTCTATCGAAACCCTGATAAAGTATCTGAAGAAATGAGCAACGAATTATTCAACCAAATGTTGTCGGCCTACGACCTGGCGACTCACCAGCAGAAGCGCAATGCCACCTTCGAAGTGAACCAGCAGATCATCCTCGCCGGGCTCTATAATGGCGGGTTCTTTGACGAAGCCGCCTTCTACGGAGGCACCTGCCTGCGCATCTTCCATGGCCTGCAACGATTCTCCGAGGACATGGACTTCTCGCTACTTGCTCCAAGCCAAGACTTTGACTTCACACAATACTTTCAACCCATAGTGGACCAGTTTGCCATGGTGGGCCGAGAGGTGGAAATTAAGAAGAAGGACAAGAAGAATTTTTGCAAGGTCGAATCAGCATTCCTGAAGGACAACACCGATGTTTACGACATCACATTCCAAACAGAGAAATCGATAAAGATAAAAATAGAAGTGGACACGCAGCCGCCACTGAAGTTCCTCACCGAGCAGAAACTACTTCTGCTCCCACAATCCTTCATGACTCGCTGCTTCACCCTTCCCGACCTCTTTGCAGGCAAGATGCACGCCTTGGTTTATCGAGCTTGGAAGAACCGCGTCAAGGGTCGTGACTGGTACGATTTTGAATGGTACGTCCGACATAATACCCCGCTCGACTTCCTTCACCTGCGCGAGAGAGCCTTGCAGTTCAACCAGGAGGACATCACCAAAGAGTCTTTCCTTGAGAAACTGAACAATCGCCTCTCTACCGCAGACATCAACCAAGTGAAGGCCGACGTGCTGCCATTCATCCACAACCCCAAGGATTTGGATATCTGGTCCAACGACTACTTCCTTCAACTGGCCCAAATGATCAGGTTCGAATAAAGAGGGCAACTTTTTCACCAACACCAAAACTGTACGGTTAAAAATCTTCTTGGCCGAGTGAAAGCTATATGCAACTCGTCATTTTCAACCGTATAGCTTGATTGCTCCAATGGACGGATGCCGAAACAAAAACGTTAAACGTTAAAACGTTATTATCTACCCCTCCTTGTCACTCTTAACGTTTAACGTTTTAACGTTTTCTCTTCGCCTCTAACCTCCCTACTTACGCAAAAAGCACGCCAATCCCCATGCAAACGACAGTTCATAACCCATGCTAACAACAACTCACAAACCATGCAAAACGACGACTCTCACCCCATGCCAACAGACGTCCCGAAACGCCCCTTAGTTACCCTCCGCGCCAGTCATAAGCAACCATCCGCCTCGCCCCTAAGCTACCATCGCCAAGGTCCCCCTAAGTGGCGCCCAAGCAAACACTCAAGCAGCCGCCTTGCTCGCCTTGATAAAACCCGCAAAGCACCGCAAAAGTTAGCGGTAAAACGCCACAAAAGTTAGTGACAAATCACCGCAAAAGTTAGTGGTAAAACACATAATCAATTGATTGCCAACCACGTTGCACACATCATCAATTACAGACAAAACACGGTTTATTAGAACGTTTTTGTTTGGGCATCTTTGCTTTGATGTTGCTCAGACAAAAGAAAGAAGTCACGTTGCCACGAAATCACGCCTTAGAGCAATCCAACCACCTTTGCCATAGAAGTCTCGCGTTCTTACATGATAACGTTATAACGTTTAACGTTTTCAAAATCGCATACGCCTACCACAACAACCCACGAGAAAATCAAACAACTCCAAGAAAAGAGCAATCCATAAGACAGAGTTAGAACTTGCCTAAAACTAGAAGGAAGCGTGTGTAAATGTAGGACAAAATGTAGAAGAACATTTTATTGACGTCAATAAAATGGTTGTTATCGGTTCTGGTGCTGAGCGTCAGATAGATGACATTATGCTAACACGCTATGCTTGCTACCTTGTCGCTCAAAATGGCGACCCTCGTAAACCACAAATCGCATTTGCACAAACTTACTTTGCTGTGCAAACTCGTCGTGCAGAACTTATAGAACAGCGTCTTATTGAAGTTGAAAGAGTTAAGGTACGTGCTAAACTACAGGAAACAGAACGTAAACTTTCTGGCGTACTTTATGAACGAGGGGTGAATGACAAGAGTTTTGCTGTGATACGTTCCAAAGGAGACCAAGCATTATTTCGTTTGAATACCGCAACGCTGAAGCGACGCATGGGAATCCCAGAGAAACGACCATTAGCAGATTTCCTCCCCACTATCAGCATCAAAGCAAAGGATTTTGCAGCAGAAATGACGAGTGTGAATGTGCAGGCCAAAGACCTTCAAGGAGAAAGTCGTATAAGCCAAGAGCATATTGCCAACAATGCTGCTGTTCGAGATATGCTTGTGCAGCGTGGTATAGTTCCAGAGAACCTTCCTGCGGCAGAAGATGTAAAGAAGGTTGAACGCAGATTGGCAAGTGAACAGAAAAGGCTTTGGAGAACAAGAAGAAAAAATAAGATGGAACAGAATAAGAAAGATTTGCTCTTTGAGCAGATAAATAAAATTAGTGAGGTTATTTCAACCCTCTCGGAAAACTTCTCGCAAGAAGAAGTTGATGACGAAATAAACTTTTTGTCAGTGGTGAGAGATAACTTAAAAGATTGGGGTGAGAAAGGAAGGCTTGATGCATAGACTACCCAAACATGAGCCTATTAGGGTTTTTGAAGGATTTGCAGGCTATGGTGGAGCTACATTTGGGCTTAGGCGGGCAAAAATCAATCATAAAGTTGCTGAAAACGGAGGATATCCACCCACCCAAAACGGGGACACCCGTTCACTTTTCTTGCTCCTTAGTCTGCCAAGCCCCACCCTACTAACGTCTTAACGTTATAACGTTTAACGTTTTTGTTTTGGCATCTTGTTTTGACGTTTTTGATGTTGCTCAGACAAAAGAAAGAAGTCACGTTGCCACGAAACCACGCCTTAGAGTAAATCTAGCCCCCTTACCATGGCAGACTCGCGTTCTTACATGATAACGTTATAACGTTTAACGTTTTCAAAATCGCATACGCGTTGCCCCAACAGCCCATGGATCTTTCTATCTGCTCCATTTGTTACCACATCACTGCAAATGTGCGGCAAACATGGATTTTACCGCAAAAACACCAAATGAATTGCCACAAAAACACCAAACGTTTTACCGCAAAAACTACAAATAAAACACAGCGAAAACTCAAAATAACTTTTGTAACCAAATAAAAATCAGTAACTTTGTATCGAAAACAAGAAACTATAAAATATGCAAGAGGATAGGCATGAAATAAGCAAAGACAAGGACTGCCAAGACTTCCTTGCGGGGATAAAAGAACTGGCAAGGGAGCTGACGCAGATTCGCGAGCGAGCAGCCATAGAGTACGCCCCCATAGTGGAGGAATTCTGCGCGAGGAAACACGCGTCGGAAAACGAAGTAGGACGGATGCTTGACCATCTGTTTGAGTTTGCCGACGACGAACGCATATTGCTCATGTACAAGAAGGTGTGCCGGAGATTCGTCTATGAATATCCCGAAACCATCAGTTTCTACATCATGGAGTACAGAAAAGAATATGATCGCGAGAGTCTTGTCGGGACCGAATACGAATATCTGCTTCACGAGGATAACGACTTGTCTGACGAAGGGCGTGAAGCAAAATAGCCGGTTGCAACGGAGAGAATCCTATTTGTTAAAGCCTGCGCTCAATCATAAGATTTACCCTATTTTCTTCTTTTATATTGATTAGTTTTTATACCTTTGTGGTCAACAAATGACAACTCCAACAAGAAATAGTCTGTTGGTTAAACCTAACCTCTGAACTATAACATTGGAAGATATCACCAAGCAGCCTCCAACGGCTGATGCTTCATTGTATAATGGGCAGCCTACCGACACAGGCTCATCGTGTCCAAGTGCAGGACTCACCTCTTGTACGCCCTCCATCTCAAAGGACAAAGGTGGGGTGTCGGTAGAGAATGTGCCTTCTGAAAACAAGCAATGGTTTGTTCTGCGCGTTACGTATGGGCGCGTCCTCAAGGCAAAAGCATTAGTAGAGGCTAAAGGCTTGGAATGCTATGTGCCTCTGCGATACAAACATATAAACAAGAATGGGAAGAAGCGGATTGTCATAGCCCCTCTCCTGCCCTCTTTTCTATTTGTTTCTGCCACAGCAGCACAAGTCGAGTCCTTGCTTTATGAGATCAAGATTAGCTCTGAGGGAAACAGGAATCTATTAAGTTATTACTTTGACCACACTATTTGTCGTCAAGACAATCCTGATCGCAATCCTCCACTCACCATTCGCAATGACGCGATGGATAATTTCATCAGGCTCACATCCATCAAGAATCCACACATTATACCAGTTACAACAGAGATCATCCAGTACAAATTAGGCGATATGGTTATTGTGACAGATGGAGATTTTAAAGACGTTCATGGTAGAGTGGCAAGAATCGCAGGACAACAGAGAGTGGTCGTAGAACTATTTGAAGGATGCTTAGTGGCAACGGCATATATTCCGAAGAACGCCATGAAGCTGTATGTGGAACAATAAATCATCACTACACCAATGACAGAAAAACAAAAAACATACTTAGCTTCAATCATAAAGAAGCTATGGATTTCTTTTTGAAATCAGAACAGTATCATGGTTTCGAGCTACCAGAATATTTCGTATTCGACGAATTGCTTCAAGAAGTCAAGAATACCGTTGGCAAAACGCCCTATAAAGATTGCTTGCGAAAAGGTATATCACCAGAAGAATTACCTGATGTAAACCTTGACATTTTACTCAACAAGGATGGACATTACGCAGTTCGCCCCATAATCCTTGCAAACCCATTCCTTTATTATTTTCTTGTTAGAGAAATTTGTAATGAGCAGTCATGGACGGTCATAAAGCATCTCTTTGAGAAGTACAACGTTCCGCATATTACATCTTGCGCATTGCCCGTTATACCTAAAGAAAAAGAGCCATTTCACAAGTCCACTACTATACTCAACTGGTGGAGTTCTATGGAACAGCGGAGTATAGAGCTTTCTTTGGAATATCGCTACATGTTTGTCACGGACATCACCAACTGTTATGGTTCGGTCAATCCACAAGCATTTGACTGGGCCTTCTCGTTCAAAGGTACAAAGCACGAGCAGGAAACAGAAAATCCGATAGCCAAGAATATCCAAAAGTATCTTCGCGCCTTCCAACAAGGGCGCAATATTGGCATCCCTCAAGGAAATGCCATATTCGACTTTATAGGCGAAATTATTCTTGGCTATTCCGACCTATTACTCCATGAAGCAATACAAAGAGAAGGTATCGCCGCTTCATACGAAATAATCCGTTATCGTGACGACTACCGCATATTTTGTAATGACAAGGATGAACTCGAAAAGATTTCCTATGTCCTTCAGCACGTGTTGGAGAGCTTGAACTTCCGCATGAACAGCAAGAAGACCAAGATCAGCGATAGCATAGTTACCGATGCAGTCAAGCCCGACAAACTGACATATATCTACAACACACCTATTTTCAACAAGAAAGGTTGCGACTTTGACAGTTTCGAGAAGCACCTGCTCTACATTCTTATGTTCGCTCGACAACACCCCGATAGCGGTTCCATCAAAACCATGCTCTCGGATATAGACAAGCGTATAGAAGACTGGCTCGAGCCTTATGAAGAAGAAGTCACGACAATACCAATTCTTGACGGAGAAGAACCCACAACCGAAAAGATAACCAAACGACGCAGACTCGTAGGTGGTAGTATTCGCGCCATGTCTGCAGTCTGTACACAGATAGCCTTAGAGAATGTTGGCTGTTGCCATTATGCCTTGCGTGTTCTCAGTAGAATGGTCGATTCTCTTAAAAACGAGAAGGAGAAAAGCGCAATCATAAGTCTCGTATATTCCAAACTATGCAATCAACCCAACTCTGACTACAATCAGCTTTGGCTGCAAAACATCACGTATCAGCAAGACCAGAAAAACGGCACATCTCCATACAAGATGAGGTTGTGCCGTGTAGTGGCAGGGGACGAAAATGTAAAGTTGTGGAATAATGAGTGGGTGAAGCCCAAGCTCTCGTCAGGCTTGCATATAAATGGTATTGTTGATGCCGAGACCCTGAAGAAGGTTACGCCGGTGATCACATTCAGGGAGACGAGAACATACAACGAATGGTAAATTATTTAAATTGTGAATCACATGAACAACAGGACATATTATTCGAATCTTTTGTATAAAACAGACGACGAGTTGATAAGAATTCTTTCTCATTATTGGGGAGTATCTATAGAAGATTTAAATAAACCTTTTAAGGTAATCGCAACCTACAAGAAAGCTCCCAAAAGGGATATTAAAGGTCGTGAATATGGATATTTTGAAGATGTCCGCAACTTAAATGGTGATATCTTGTATTACCCTCACAAATTGGGTAAGGTAAGGGTATTTTCTCTTCATAGAGACAGTTTCTTAACAAATGAGTTTTGGCAGGTCAATGTTAAACTTGCATCACGCATACAACGAACTAAGTTCAACCATCCATTTATGCTTGAAATAAGTGACACAATTTTAGGCAAGCCAAAACTGTCATTTGTTGACAAACTAAATAAAGAGAAACTTATTCGTAAGATATTTGACGAAACAGGCTCAACAAGTCGTGATGCAAAAAACACATCAAATGCTCTTCATGCCATAATGGGAGATTTGTATACGGAGACTGAGAGATTTATATTTGAACTTTTGCAGAATGCCGACGATCAACCTCAAGAAGGCTCTTTTGTAAATGTTACCTTGAAAACATTGAACGAAGATTTACTGTTTTTACATTCTGGAAAGCCTTTTTCTGAAGCTGATGTCGAAAGCATCTCAAGCATAGGTGATAGCACAAAGAAAAATGATTCTGAAAAAACAGGCTACAAAGGTATCGGATTCAAATCTGTTTTTTCTGAAGCAGAAACTGTATATATCAATTCCGGCAATTTTTCATTTGCATTTGACAAGAAATCACCCGTCTATTCTAACGAAGAAGACATGGATACAGTTCCATGGCAAATCAAACCTATTTGGGAAGAAAGATATCGTCTTCCCAAAGAGGTACAAGAGGAATCTCTGTTTTTTTCAGCCCCAGTTGGCATCGCTTTAAACGTGGATCATCAAAACATAATTAAATATGACAAAATAATAACAACTCTTTTGTCAAAGCCACGCTTCGCACTTTTTTTGAGGAATATTGGGCATATACGATTCGAAAGCACGAAGGATGATGTCATAGAAATACAAAAATCGATAAATGGCAATACCGTTCGACTCTCATCCAATGAAATCACAGAGGATTGGATTATAAAAGACTATACAATTCGAATTCCAGAAGAAACACAAGAAGCCCTACAAAACGAGAAATTAGTACCTAAGAAACTTAAAGAAGCAACAAAGACTAAAATAACTTTTGCAGCAAAGATTGTAGAAGGGAAAGTAGTTCCTGTACAAGATGCGGTATTGTTTACATACCTTCCTACTAAAGTCAATGATTTTGGTTTCAAGTTCCTTGTTAATGCCGATTTTTTAACAACAGCAAGCCGTGAGTCTATACATTTCAAAAACACATGGAATAGATTCTTGTTCGGGCAAATTGGCGCGTTGTTAGTAGATTGGGTTAAATCACTGGCAGATTATGACGGTGCGTTGTGCTTGCTGCCAAAGGAAAAATATGATGGAGATAATCTTTTGACTTTAGACTTTTATAATTCGTTTCAAAAATCAGCATCTGAGCTAGACTTCATAAAGGGGCAAAACGGAAATCTTATCACACAAGACAGAATTATGATAGACAAATCTGGCTTGTCAAAAATCATCGGAAAAGATTTGTTCTGTTCAATTATAGATCCGAATAAACATCTTCCCTACTTCGATTCCGATGAAGATGCGCTCAAAGAATCCAAATTATATGATTCTGTTTATAGGGTCACTACTCTTACTGTGTTAAACGCAATATACAACAATGCTTCTTTCTTGAACTGGTTTAAAGATGCTTCTGAAGACTCTAAGGAGTCTTTCTATGATTGGCTAATCAACAAAGATACTGAAAAAAGCAGGGGAAGTATTGTACGGGTTTGTGAGAACTTGCCACTTTACAAATTTAGCGACAAGTATTACTTTAAGAATGAAATAAAAGCTACACAAATAGTTGTTCGTAAAGGTCATGTAAAACTTGTACCCTTATACAAAGCTATAGGTCTTGATTGTTCCACAAATATAGACGAACTCCCTATTGCAAAGTTTTATTCAGATAAGATTGTTGTGGCAAGCTTTGAATACATATTCAAACATTTAAGAGAAAATGATAACTTTTCAAAATTGATTATTTCCGAAAATGTTACAGACATAAAAATTTTAACAGAATGGCTAGACGAGCAAGACAGGTCAACGCAAAAACACGATATAATAGTTAATTTTATTGAGTCGTTGCCTATATTGATCTTTAACAAAGAAATTTTAAAAAGAAGCGACATCGTACACACACAAAAGAAACCAATATATCGAAACAACATCCTTGTAGGAATAATAAATGAAGAAACACTTGACAAAACAAGGATTATCACTACAAACAAATTATCTGGCGTTGTTGATCTTTTATCCAAAATAGGCTTATTCTGCTCAAACAATATAGAAGAGACTCCATTTTCAAAATACTTTAGATTACCAAAAGAAACAGATGTATATAATGTTATTTGTGAAAAGGCGAATTTTGCGTTAACAGAAAACATAAATGTATTAAACCCTTTAGAGAAAGTCACCTTATTCAGAGTAATGAAAAATCTTAACTGCGCTGAAAAGGTGGACTTGTCCCATAATTTGTTGTTCTGCAATCAAGCGGGTACGCACCGACGCAGGTTATCGAGTATGACCGTTTATTCTCCAAATTTACCACAATGGATGCATGAATACACGATTAGTGAGAAAGAGTCTTTCCCAGACTTAGAGCCATATCTTGTAAAAAGAGAAAGAATCTTCGATGATATTATTAAACCAAACATAAAGGAATTGAGCAATTCTATCTCTTTAAAAGAAATGTATCTTTTTTATAAAGGCACATGGACTATGGATTTCTCTAAAAATCTTATTGACAAATTTGGAATAACAGAAGCCATAGTTGAAATGGTCGAAGTACTGGGTGTTGAATCAAAGAAATATCTATTACAAAAGCTTCAAAAAATCGACATTGACTTATCAAAAGTATACAATTCCGAGGATTTAGTTTTCAAAATCATCAGAATCGCTTTGGAGGTATATAACGATGACGAGATACGTCTATTGACTAATAAAATATACGTTGGCGAACGGACAGTTTCTTCATATACCATTAGCGATAATATAACGCTTGAGTATCATGATGGAAAGTCCTTGTCAATCCCATTATCTAAACTTCTGCCAGAGTATGAAGAGCCTGATATGATAAGTAAAATAAAACATTCGTTGTCGAATTTCTCAGACTCGGAATTGACTAAATTGTTATGCTTACAGCCCATGGGAGCTGCAGACGTTTGGGATAGATGTGATAAGGGTAAAGGCTACACACCATATTTATATTTATTGGGGATCTATTACGCAAGAAAAATTCGCGGCTGGTATAATACATAGGTTCCGAATATTATTCTTGCCTCTTTGCCCGACTCATGGGTTCATACTCTATTAAACATTATGTTTGACCAGCAAGTTAAACTATATAACGATTCTTTTGGATATAGATTGAGCGAGTATTTTAGAGGATATTTCAAAAACGAATATGTGAATGAAGACGAAACCATATTGTCCTCTATTGAATCTTGGGCTGATACTGACCAAAAGAAATCTTACCTCATTTCTTTAGGTGTGAAAACAGATCAATCAAATCTTATTACATTTAGAAAGGATTTAATTGAGAACAAACCAATAGAAGCGATTGATATAGAGAAACAAAAGGAGCAAATAGTTTCAACTGTAAACTATTTGAAGAACAAGAATAAATTACCTCTTGTAGGAGAAAATCAAGTTGCTGCTTTGCGACAATTTGTGGCGTATGATAGGTATTTATCCGCTATTGTTGATTTGTCCATGTTACAAGAGAAATCAATAGAATATGATTTACATGAATATTATCTTTGGAAAAATGATAATACAATAAGTGTATTTATCTACAAAGGGAAAATGCCCAAGCTCCTCATCAAGACTAATGACAATAATCTTTTATTGTGTGCATTTGAAGATGGTGATTATTATTATGATGCATCAACAAGAAAGCTGTATATATCAGCAGGTTGTGAGCCTCGAGATATTCTATATAGTATAGTTTCTGAAAGCTCCATCCCTTTCAAATCAGAAGATTGGCAACAGTTATTTTATGACAATCTTGTATCTAAAACAGAAATTGAAAAGAAAGACAAAGAAATAGATAAACTTAGATCTACGCTTCAAAAATATATTGACAAGTATGGTAACTTGATAGATACAGTACCTCCTAAAAACGAGGAACAATGTCAAGAAAACCAAATACATGGAGATAACGAAGAGCGTGAAAATAGCATAAATCCAGAGGTGACAAATCATGGCCATGACGTTGATAAGGATAATATCGATGAGGATAAACGTATAGATAAAAACAGAGAGGCACGATATGCTGCGAAAGATTATCTTGAGACCAAACCTGAAATAGATAGCTCTATGTGGAATCCTGATGATAGTTCCAGAATCGTTAAGGGAAAAATAAAAAAGAACGGACTACCTGTGACTGTGGTTATAACGAGCTCCAAAAACAGAAAACTATACTTGCACCCATGGGTATTTGCTGAATTGATGGTGAATTCTGAAAACATCTTGCTGAACTATGGAAGTGACAACCAAATACATTGCCTGTCATATGAGGACATTTTTAAAGATAACCCAAATGTCAATCTTATATTTGACACGGATATTGTAAATCCAAAGGCAATGGCTGAACTTGCAAATAAGTATATGGAAACAAAGAATACTTGTTTTGTTATTGAAAATCCTAAATATTCCCAGTCAAATGAAATCAAGTCTTTTGGCTTAAATGAAAAGAGACATGGGGACGTCGAGATGAATTTATCTGAAGAGGATATCTTTAATTGGGATTAATTATGTATTATACAAGAGAACAACATAAGAGGTTTCTTGACAAGGAACTCGCCGCTATTAGCGAAGAATATTTAAAAAAGCTCAATTCAAAAGCGTTAGCTTTATTGGCAGAAAATGAAGTTTATATCTCACAATTTGTAAAACTAGACTTTAAAAAAGACAATTCGAATGACTTAGAACACAATGTGTTAGGGTCTGGACAGATGATACTTCGGTTTAAGAAAGACAAAGGTATTCCACGAAAGAATGAATATTTTACGGCTATAGTTCTTGAAGGAAAAATGTGTTTACCCAGAAATTGGGGAGAAATAAGTTGGGGCAACTTACGCCGTCATCAAGTTGAATTTTCAGAAGTACATTGTGTATGGCAAGGAAAAACTGATGACAATGGCTTTCTTTTGTGTGGTTTTGCAGGACTATCAATAGAGATGGCAGAATTTCTTGAAAACAAAGAGGGATGCGTTATCGTTTTGGGACCTCAGGAACCACCTATGGACTATTATCAAAACCTCATTGAAATAGTCAATAACAAGGACACAAATATGGTCGCAAAAGAAATCTTGGATTTCGATAAAAAAACTGTCGCATGGAATCCAGTCCATATTAATTCGAACAAAGAGCAAGTAGATGGAATTGTCAAAGCTTTGGAATTTACTCCACAATTGATATTTCAAGGCCCTCCAGGAACAGGAAAAACATTCCTAATGGCAGAACTAGTAGAACATTTATTGAGTCAGAATAAGAGTATACTGGTTACGGCTATGACAAATAGAGCACTTATGGAACTTGCAGAGAAAGACTGTTTAAAGAAAATATTGTCAGAGAGACGTATAATGAAAACAAGTGTTTCCTCTGACGAACTTACTGTCTGTAAGAATATAGTTCCTATAGATAGTAAAAAGATCACTTGTGTTCCAGGCAGTTTAACATTGACGACTTTTTACAATTCTAGTGGTTGGGCAAAACAATGTTACAACGAGCGTCCTTTTGATTATGTCATTATGGACGAGGCTAGCCAAGCATTGTTTGGAATGATTGCAGCATGTAAAAACCTTGGACAGATGGTAATTTGGATTGGTGATCAAAATCAGATGCAACCTATTGTGTTACTTAGCAAGGAATCTCTAATTAGAAATGATTTTACGATGTTAGCAAATGGCTTTGTAACTCTTTGTGACAACTTCGACTATAAGTCATATATTCTAACAGAGACTCACCGTTTGCTAACAAAGTCCGCGAATCTAACCAGTATATTCTATCACACACCAATTAAGTCGGTTGCCGAATTTGATTACATCTTTGCAAAGAACAACTTAAACTATCTTCCTAAAGATGGTGGAACTGTTCTTTTGTATAAGAAGATGCCTGTTGGTGAAAAAGCAGACAAAGATTGTTGCGACTTTACCATTGGAATAGTGAAAGATATATTATCAACTCAACCAAAGATAAAAATTGCTGTATTGACAAAATTCCGCGCAGCAGTAAGAATGTTGCAAAATCGCTTTGTTAGCAGATATGGTAGCAAGGAAAACGTGCTTATTGATACTGTAGAACGAGTTCAAGGTTTGACTTGCGATGTATGTATCTATCATATTCCTAATACAATGATGAGTATGTCGCTTGACAAACCTTTGTTCAACGTGGCAACCAGTCGCGCCAAACAGTTGACAATAATTATTGCGGACAATTCTATACTAAATACACCATGTCATAGAGATGTACAGTCATATTTATCAGAAATAACTTCTGGCATAATCCCCAATCAACAGAAAGAAACTTCTGTAGAATAGGAGGAAAAATGTAATTGAAAAAAGCAATATCAAATTACATATTAAAGGGAAAATCGACCTTTCGCAATTTGAAACCCAGAAGCAAAAAGCTGTAAAATCTTCCATCAAGAAGAATTTGTACATCATCGATACAGCGCTATCGTCAGTCTGCCAAGCCCGTTCTATTAACGTCTTAACGTTATAACGTTTAACGTTTTTGTTTGGCATCTTTGCTTTGACGTTGCCCAGACAAGAGAAAGACGTAAGCTGCTAATAAGAGGCGCAAGAGGAACTGCCCATGGATAGCCTCCCTCGCTACTAACCAAACATCCTAACGCGACGGAACACGAAGAAGGATGGACACTTGTCGACAGGCCCGGACGATAATCTCTGCTCCATTTGATGACAAAACAGATGATCAATCAGGCCTCGTTCCAAAAAAATGCGTACCTTTGCAAGTGAGGGCGACAAGAAGTCACCAGACCCAAAGGCATGGACAAGAGTCGCTCTCGCAGGAAAAGACTTAAACAACATAATGGCCCATGGAGATACTCTCTCATTTTAGGACGATAGAAGAACTCACCAAAACATTGTCGCGCGAACAAGGTTTGCTGAGCGAGATGTTTGAGAAACGAAAACTGATGAAGTTTCCGTTAGGAGTGGCTTTGGAGCTCGTCGGGGGAAACGAGATGCGTCTCAGAAGGCTCATTGACTACGGGGTGCTGGTCGAAACGGGCAATACGGTAGAGATCGAGAGCGACTACCTCAACTTTTTCGAGGAGGTGCTGAACGTCAACGAGGAAATCAGCGTGCTGAGCGTCCAGGAGTGTATCAATACGCTGAAAGAGTATATAGGATATTACCTGCAAGAGACCAACATCAACCGAAAGACCGGCTACCAAGACAGCGTGCGGCAACTGCTGAAAAAAACAGGATTCAGAACCCTGAAGAATGTCGTGGACTTGAAGCGCAATATGGACAATGCCTACAAGCAAGAGCCCAACTACGTCATCAAGAAAAAGAAGCTGCAGAATATGGACGAGAAGAGCCATAGCATCCGAGCGATGATACAGGAGTGTGAGAAACTGATCGACAACGAACAGGCTTTCTTCCTCATGGCCAACGATCCCCACATGGCCAAGACGTGCAGCGACGTGAAACACGACTTTGTGGAGGCTTATCATGCGCTGATGGAGATAGACAGACAGATCATCATCTATATCAACCAGATAGAGCAACAGAACCAGCTCTACAAGAAAATACGCAAACTGAAATACCTGCAGGACCAGTTGCTCATCAAGACGGACACCAATCTGCTGCAAGTCCTCGAAGACAACAACCCCGTCTGGATGGAGTCGCGACAATATAGCAGGATCCGCCTCTCGCTGGAAATGCTAAGGGAGAACGACCAGGCGACAGCCATTCTGAGGCGGATAGCGGAGCGCAACGGACTGAAGAAGGCGGCCAGAACCGAGGCGGAACCACTGACCGACGAAGACCTGCAGGAGCATACTCTGAGACTGAAGGAGGTGGATCCTACAGAAGTGTGGAATGCTTTTTCTGCATCGAGCCACAATCTGTTTGACTTCATCCTGAAATACGACTACAAGACGAAACGCAGTCTCGAAGACCATGCTGCCCTCTTCTGCCAGTTGGTCATCCTCCATCCGGACGAATGTCGGACGACGGGGAGATATGCGACTTATCAAGACATTGAATACCCAATCATCTATGCGAAATAACACCCAAAAGATATATGAGCGACTGAGCCGGGGAGAGTTTCTCTCGGTGGACAGCGCGGACGCCTCCACCCGTCATCTATATGAGGACATAGAGGAGAACTACGAAGACTACGCCGACTACTTCAAGGAGATCGGCCTTCGGCTGGAGGCTGGCAATGGCTATTTCTATTTCTCGCGAATAGGCGAGGGAAAGCAGTCCATCGAACAGAAGCTGGACAGTTTCTCCAAGTGGCTCGACTACCTGGACTTCCTGAAGTGCTACAATCAGTCGTTCGCTGCTGGCTACCAGTTTCGCAAGAGCCATCTGGTGGAGCAGATAAGCCTGGACATTGAACTAAAAGAGAAGGCAGGCCATCTGTTCAGAAAATACGGCGTAGGATCCTATCTGGAGATCGTAAACAAGCTGATCCAGGAGATGCTGGGTATGGGCTTTGCCGAATGCGTCAGCGAGCAGGACGAGACCTACAAGGTCACTTCCGCCTTCCACTATGCCGAGGAGCTGGTCAACATGATTCAAATAGCCAACGAAGATGAAACACCTGAATAAAATCATATTTATCAACAGCGCCAACATCCCGTACGCGGAGATTTCGGTGGATGGCAATGTGCATTTCACGGGCACGCAGGGCGTGGGCAAAAGTACCGTGCTGAGAGCGTTGATCTTCTTCTACAATGCCGACAAGCATCGCCTGGGCATCCAGCAGGGACAGAAGACGTTTGACGAGTTCTATTTCCGCCAGTCCAACTCGCACATACTCTACGAGGTGATGCGCGACAACGGGGCCTACACCATTTTGGTAAGCCGCTACCAGGGGCGGGCCTCATGGCGATTCATCGACGCGCCCTATCAGCGCGAATGGCTCATAGGCGAGGACAAGCAGGTGCTGAGCGACTGGGTGAAGATCCGTGAGCGCATAGACAAGCAGGTGGCGGTTTCGGCAAGGATCGACTCGGGCGTGATGTTCAGGGACATCATTTTCGGCAACACACGCGACCATAAATACACGCGCTACGCGCTGGTGCAGAGCGCACACTATCAGAACATCCCACGAAGTATCCAGAACGTGTTTCTGAACACCAAGTTGGACGCCGACTTCGTGAAGACCACCATCATCCAGTCCATGACGGACGAGGACCTCCCCATCGACCTGCAGACCTACCGGCGACTGGTGACAGACTTCGAACGCGAGTATGACGAGATAGACTGCTGGTTTCGTCAGACACGAGACGGCAACTACCCCGTGCGCCAGCAAGCGCTGAAGATAGCGGAACAGGGGAGAAAGATTGTGGCGCTCGACCAACAACTGCTGGACGTATGGCACAGGCTGAATCATGCCGTGGCAGAAAGCGAGCAGCAAATCCCGCTCTTGGAAGCCGAGGAGGCAGAACTCAAGACGAGCATCGGCAAGGAGCGCGCGAAAGAGAAGGAGCTCGCCGACGAATATGGCAAAGAAAGAGACGCTCGGAACCAGGAGTTGGGTGCAAAAAAGAACAAGCTGAAAGAGATAGCGCAGACAAGAAAGGAATTTGAGGCCATGGGCATAGAGGAGAAACTCGCCCTTGCCCGCCGCGAAGAGGCGACCAAGCTGGAGGCTGCCGAGAAACAGATGCTACTAGACGACCTTCTGAAGACGCACGCCTCGATAGAGGAGAAATACAAGATTGCCAAAGCAAAACTGGAAAATGCTCATCAGGCGTTCGAGAATGCTCAGAAAGAGGCATACTATAAGAAGCAGGCCGCACAGCAGACGGAGCGCAAGCGACTGGAAGAAGAGCGCACCAAGAGCAGGAATCGACTCACGGAGGCCTTCAACGACTGGCGACATGAGTCTGACGAACGTCTGGAGACGTTGGCGGCAGAGCAACACAGAGCTGACAGCGCATGGAGGGAACTCCGCCAATGGCACCCTCGGGCTGAGGATATCAAGCAGGTGGGGGAACAATTGCAACAGTTGGCTATGGCCGAGAAAGAAAATGCGGTCCAGAAAAATGCCGTGAAAAGCCAGACCGACCGGATCACCGCCCAATATGAGGCGAAAGAGGCCGAACTGAGGCAAGCCTCCAGTCTCGAGCAGGAGCGCCTGGAAGGGCGGCGCGACCAGGTGCGTGGCCAAATAGCGAAGATCGATGGTTTGCTGGCCCACCTGGAGGGTTCGCTCTACCATTGGCTTTGCACCAATGCCGAAGGTTGGGAGCACACCATAGGCAAGGTGGTCGATGAGGAGCGCATCCTCTACGCAGAGGGTCTTGAGCCTCAGAGAGACACTGCTTCTAACAGTTTCTTTGGCGTAAAGCTCAACTTGGACAAAATAGACTCCGTGCATCATACGCCCGAGGAGTATAGGGAGGAGAAGAAGGCGTTGGAAGGGGAGGTGCGGAAGGTCAATCGGCTACTCTCCCAACTGCCCATTGAACTTCAGGACGAGATCTCTAAACTCGGGAAAAAATATGCCTCAGAGATCAAACCGCTTCGCGAACAAGCGACGTTGCTAAGAGTAGAGGAAGACCAAATACCCGTCAAGCGGCAGAACCTGGAAAACCAGCAGCATAAGCTGGAGATGGAAGAGCAGGAACTCATCAAAAAAGAGGAAGAGGTTCGCCAGCGCGCCTTCAACGAAGCGCTGCTGAAAGTGCAGGAGGAGAAGGACAGGCGCGAGAAAATGGAAGCCAAGAACAAGAAGGAACTCAAAGAGCTCGACACTGCCTTCAACAGATCGGCAAAAGCGCTCGACCACGATCTGCGCGCATTCGAAGAGGAGCAGGCCGCGGAAGCATCCATCAGGCACAAGGAATTTGCAAAGCAGAAAGCTCAACTTGACGAACAGCAGAAAGCCGAGCTTGCAGGCAAAGGCGTGGATGTTTCCCTGCTTGCACAATATCGCAAGGCGCTGGAGGGGTTAAGGGCGTTGTTGGAGAAAATCGAGGCTGAGCGCCCCGAGGTGATCAGATATCGCTATGCAGAGCAAAATCTGTTTGCCAAGGAGCCCGAAATCAAAAAGAGCATCAAGGACACAGAGCAGCAACTCGCCATGATGCGACAGCGCTATGAGGACAAGCGGACGCGAATGGAGAGGAAGCGACAGGAACTGGAAGAGCGCCAGAAGGCGGTTGGCAAGAATCTCACCCACAGGCGAGAGGGGCTGAAGCAGTATCATCAGATCGTGGAGAATGAGCATCTCGTGCCAGATGGGTTTCTCTCCGACGACAAGGCCACAACGAACAGCCTGGACTGCCAGCAACTGTTGAGCCAGCTGCGCGGCACGGTGAACCAGAAGCGCGAATCGATAGACAAGCTGAAGGACGCGGTGGTCGGGTTCAACCGCAATTTCAAGCCGCAGAATGCTTTCCATTTCAACACCATGCCCGTGACGGACCACGACTATCTGCAGATAGCCGCGGACCTGCAGGACTTCATGGACAACAACAAGATAGAGGAGTTTCGCCGTCGTACCAGCGAACACTACAAGGACATCCTGGGACGTATCTCGACGGAGATTGGCGCGCTGATGAAACGCCGATCGGACGTGGACCGTGTGATACAAGACATCAATCGCGACTTTGTGGAGAAAAACTTTGCCGGAGTCATCAAAAGCATTGAGCTCAGGGCCAACGAATCGTCCGACAAACTGATGCGGCTGCTCATGTCTATCCACGACTATACAGTCGAGAACGAATTCTCCATCGGCGAGCTCAACCTATTCTCGGGGGACAATCGCGACGAGGTGAACCGCAAGGTGGTGGACTATCTGAAGAGCCTCGCCCATCAGTTGCTGAACGAGCCCAACCGTCCAAAAGTCTCTCTTGGCGACGCCTTTCGCCTGCAGTTCCGCGTCAAGGAGAACGACAATGACACCCTCTGGGTGGAGCGTATCAACAATGTGGGGTCTGATGGTACAGACATTCTGGTGAAAGCGATGGTGAACATCATGCTCATCAATGTGTTCAAGAAAAAAGCGGCCAAGAAGAGCGGCGACTTTATCGTACATTGCATGATGGACGAGATAGGGCGATTGCATCCCAACAATATCAAAGGCATCTTGCAATTCGCCAATTCGCGAAACATCTATCTCATCAACAGTTCCCCCACGTCGTACAACCCCTACGACTACCGCTACACGTATCTGCTGAGCAAACAGGGTGTGAAAACGAGGGTGGAGAAACTGCTTAAACGGCTCAATTAAGTGTATCATTTATGGCAATAAGCGCGTCTATAAAAACCTTGCTGAAAGGCGAGCAAGTAGCTGGTTCGAAAATGAGCAGGCAGCTGACTGACGAACTGATGGCAGAGGGACTGCTATCCGTAGTGGCCCGTGGATCAAGAAAATCGTATCGGGCGCGAGACACAGAGGCTTTGAGAAGATATCTCATCGACAAGGACGAAAGCTACCGTGTGCTGGAAATCGACGTCTCCGACTCGCGTGCCTCGATGGCGAGAGATACGGGCAACTCCAAACTAGCGGCCGTCCGATCATGTCCAGGATTTCCCATAAACAGTTATGAACCTATTGCGTGTCGGCTGAACGGATCGCCATGGATGGTGGATCCTCAAGAAGGCAGTTTCCTGTATGTTGCGGACTGGAAGACATTCGTAATTCCAGAGGATGTCATTGTGGTGGGAATCGAAAATATGGAAAACTTCCGAAAGATTCGCCAACAGCGAGCCCTTTTCTCTTCCGAGTTGGGCCTCCATCGTCTTCTGTTCGTTTCCCGCTATCCACAATCCACAGACCTCCGTTCCTGGTTGTGCTCCATACCAAACCACTACATACATTTCGGAGATTTCGATCTGGCCGGCATAAACATTTTCCTCACGGAATTCCATGCCCACTTAGGAGAGCGTAGTTCATTCCTTATCCCAAAGGATATAGAACAGAGATTGGCAAATAATGGCACAGGACAAAGGTACAATGCGCAATACCAAAAATTCAAAAACCTAGCAACCCATATTCCTGCTCTTCAAAACCTCATTGATGCTATAAACAAATATCGTAGAGGATATGACCAGGAGGGATATATTAGCATTTGACACTATGCTGCCAATCAACACCTTTACAGGAACAGACTCCTTCACGAACCCTTGCGAAGTATTGTCCGTGTTGTAGTCTTAACGTTATAACGTTTAACGTTTTCGTAAACGTATACGCACGCGCCACAGCGGCCCACGGAAATTACAACTGCTCCTACAACATACAAACAGAGGGTGTGTCAAAACTCCCAATATAAATAAAAAAACTCGTTGTACGTTCTTGTGTGGATGTACAACGAGTTTTTGTTTTTCTACAAAAAAGAGCCTTATAAACAATTTATATGGCGTTATATTGGTCAAATAAGCCCTCAAATAAGAGAAAAGTCCTCCCTTGGTCATTTTTGCCACCATTTTCTTTATATTAAAGGCAATGGCAAAGAAGGCAAAGTCCATTTTGACCTTGTCTACACCGATATGGCGAAAACGACGATACGCCATGTTGTATTTAATTTGTCCGAAAACCGCTTCCGGCTCAATACATCTTTTGCCTCTATGCCTTAAACCTTCCTCTGAGGTGAGCAGCTCACTCGCTTTCTGTCTGTAAGCTTCCTGTTTGTGATTCCGGTCTATCACACGTCTGTCCCCAGATGCATCGAAACACAGACAATGTAGCGGACATCCTTCACAATTCTGTGCTGTATATGTTGCCCTATTGGAGACGTATCCACTCGCACTTGTCTTGTGGCTGGTTCCAGTGCGTGTCATGTGTTGTCCCATCGGACAAACGCAATAGTCCTCCTTCTTGTTGTAATAGAAGTTTTCCGAGCGGAACGGATCCGGTACATACTGCGGACGGTGCTCTATATGGAAGCGGTTGTATTTCACATAGGCGGCGGTGCCGTTCAGCTCCATAAACTCGTAATTCTCCTCTGAGCCATAACCAGAGTCTGCCACTTCCGTTGACGCAAAGTGTCCGTAACGCTCACGGAACGACTCCATGAATGGGATGTAGGTAAGGGTGTCTGTAGGGTTGGGGAACAATGCAAAGTTGGTGATGAACTGGTTCTCGGTTGCAATCTGAAGATTGTACCCGGGTTTTGTCAGCCCGTCGTTTATAGCATCCTCCTTCATGTGCATGAATGTAGCATCCTTGTCGGTCTTTGAATAAGAGTTGCGGTCACCGAGAGTTTCAAGATGTTGGTTGTATTCAGCCAGTTTCTCGCTACGTTCCTTGAGTTCCTTGGCTAACTTGCGCCTCTTCTTCTTTTCTTCCTTGTCCATTTCCACTTGCGGGTCAGACAGCGAGGCATTAAGTTCTGCGGATATCTCGGCAAGTTGTGACGGGGTGAATTCCAGCGTTTCGTCTGTCTTGGTATTGTCTTGTGCTATGCAGTCGTCAACCTGGGCAAGCAGAGCCTTTACCTTGTCAATCAATCTGGCACGGTTACGCTCGACAGTCTTACGCCAAACAAACGTATACTTATTGGCCTTCGACTCTATCTTCGTACCGTCCACATACTCCACGTCGAGACTCACAAATCCCTTCTCTGCAAGAACGAGCACAAGCTGTGTGAATATGTTATTGATCTCGTCCTTCAGACGGTTGCGGAAACGGTTGATTGTTATGAAGTCCGGCTTTTCATATCCTGCCAGCCAGATGAAATGGATGTCACGCAGGAGCAATTGCTCTATCCTACGACATGAATAGATATTGTTCATATAGGCATAGATGATGACTTTGAGCATCATGCGTGGATGATACGGACATCTGCCCATACCGTTGTATAATTTGTTGACTGAACTCATGTCAAGATGGTCCACAATGCTGGAAACGATGCGTACTGGGTCGTTTTCCGCAATATTTTCATCGATTCGTTGCGGAAAAAGAACCATTTGGTTGGTGGTATAAGAACGAAAGTGTAACTTTGCCATAGTTAAATTTTTCTATGGCCTAAAGTTACAACAACTTTTAGACATAGCAAAGCCCTGGCTTGTGAAAGTCAGGGCTTTGTGATTTTTTAAGAATAAGAGAGTTTTGACACACCCTCTATGATAGCAATCAACAAGACGCCCTGTAAGGGCAAAAGAATTGTTTATAGCCTGGTTCTTTAAAGCTTTTGCCCTTACAGGGCGACAGATTGGCGTTCATAACTACCCAGGGCGTTGCCCTGGGCTAGGAACTTCTGCCCTTTCAGGGCGTATTGGGTAATTTCAACCGTACAGGGCGAGTTGTATTCTAAAAAGGGAAAGGGAAAGGGAAAAGAAAAATGAAAAAGGAAAATGGAAAAGGGAAAAGGAAAAGAAAAATGAAAAAGGAAAATGGAAAAGAAAAATGGAAAAGAAAAATGGAAAGGGCAAGCGACGAGAGCTATGTCGCTTGCCCTTCTCGATGAAGAAAATGAACGCCCTCGCGGCGTATTTACCAAACAAATATAGTGATGTTAAACAGACGAAGTGTATTATGCGTTGAATTTGCTAAACTTAAATGTGGTCTCGTTGATCTTCACATGATAGACACCACCCGAGAAGGCCGTGAGATCGATGGGCTGTCCCTTCCAGTCGGCGTCGCTCTTGACCTTGCGGCCCGAGGCGCTGAAGATGCCCATGCAGTACTTGGGCGAGGGGTCGTAGCCCTTGACGTGGATGATGTTCTCACCCGGGCGGGCGTTGAGCGTGAGGCGGCCACCATCAGCCTTCAGTCCATAGACGCCCGTGGCAAGACTAAAGATGACCTCATCGATGTCGGAGAGACGATAGCTGTCGGTGCCGTCCTGCTTGTTCACCTGCATGGTGTTGCCAGAGAACGTGATGGCCTTGACCTCGCCCGGCGCATACGCATGGGAGTCATGCTGGTTGGTCGTGACGGTGATGTAATCTCTTGCGGTAGCACCCGTCGTGATGGCGAGGGCGGCTATCAGAAACAGCTTTTTTCTTCTCATACTATTGGTCATTAATAAGGTTTTGCCCCCGACGGGAGCTCGATTGACATGGCGAAATTACGACGAGAAAACGAACCGTGCAAATTTTTGGGCAGATTTCTCACTTTGCCATGTGGCACATTCGTTTCAGTTTCAAAAAGCTATCTATCAAGCCCTTACAAAGACCATCGCGACAGAAAAACGAGGGCAAAAAGAGGCGAAATGCCACGAGGAAAGTCCGAAATCCACCTTTTGCAACAAGAAGAAGGAGGAAAGCAATTCAGCTTTTTGCGGCTCGCAAACTTGGTCGGTGCGGAATAATTTCGTAACTTTGCAGTTGGAAGCGGCCAAGGCTCGAGACGAAGCAAGCGCCCGCCCACGACTTAGAAACGATTGACATGAAACCAAGACTTCTACCTTTCTTATATAGTCTCCTGCTGCTGGCGGGCCTCCTGACGGCCTGCAACCCGAGCGGCAAGGACAACCAGCAGTTGGCCTCCGTGGAGCAGTTGCTCGACAGCGGGCGCGTCGATACGGCCTGTGCGGTGCTCGACGGCGTCCGCCTGGACCGCCTCACCACCCCTGCCGACTCGGCCTACTACTACATGCTCAAGACGCAGGCCGACTATCGCACCAACCATCCGCTCGTCTCGCTCGACGGCATCGAGTATAGCATCCGCTACTACGACGGCAAAGAGAGCGAGAAACTGCGGCTCAGCGCGTCGCTCTTCTACAAGAGCGCGATCCTCTACACCCACGGCAGCTTCAAGGAGGGCGTGCTCTGTCTGGAGCGGGCCCGCGCCATCGCCGACCAGACGCAGGACGCCGTCCTCCGCCACAAGGTCTATGAGCAACTGACGCTCGTCAACGAGGAGGCGGGTGACTTCCGGACCGCGCTCCGCTTCAGCCAGAAGTCGATCGCGGAGTCGAAGCAGGCGCAGCGCCTCGACTGGCTCGCCCATACCTATAATAATATGGCTTTCATCTACAGTCAGCTCGGACTGCAGGACAGTACGGCCTGGTGTCTGCGGCAGAGCATGGAACTGCTGCCGAACATCGCGGAGAAAAACCGCCCGTTTATCATGAACAACCTCGGGTCCTTCCTCATGGAGACCGACACGGCCATGGCGCGCAAATACCTGGAGGAGTCGCTCGAGATCACGCCCACCAGTCCGGCCTACGCCTGCCTCGGCACGCTCGCTGCCATGCGCGGAGCCACGAAGATGTGGCACGAGGCCCTCATCATAGCGCCCGACACGCCCTCGGAGGAACTGGTGCTCAAGGCCATCATGGAGTTTCGGTCGGAGCAGGGAGAATGGCGCGAGGCGACCATGACGGCCAAACGCCTGCTGCAGCTCTCCGATAGCGTGAGCCGCGCACGACCGGAGAACAACGTCAGGGCCGTGCAGTCGGAGTTTGAGCAGATGAGGATCAGCCACAACTACGAGCGCATGGTGACGATAGCCGTCATCGTGATCGTCGTCCTGGTGCTGCTCACCATCATCGCCACCCTCTACTCCTGGTACAGAAACTACAAGGGACGGGCGGCGCGCGCCGTCGATCAGCTCCTCATCAAGAGCTACGAGACGCAGCTCGACGAACTGAAGCGCATGGCGGGCGACAAGACCAAGGAGATAGAACAGCTCACGCGCAAGCGCGACCTGCTGATGGAGAAGCACCGCGACTCGCTGAAGCTCGGACTGCAACGCTACAACGAGGCCTTGGCGGGACAGACCACCGTGCTCTGGAAGAAGCACGACTTCGAGAGTTTCGCCACCTACTATAGTCTCGTGGACGTGGAGTTTGTCGCCTCGCTCGACGCCGACTACGACGGCCTCTCGCCGAAGCAGAAGTTCTTCCTCATCATGGAACACATGGGCAAGAGCGAGACCGAGATACAAAACGCGCTGGGCGTGGCCGAGGTGACGATGCGGTCCATCCGATCGCGTATCGGCAAGAAGCACAAGGCGTGACAGACTCCGCGGTTTCATCGGAAGAATTCGCGGTTTCATCGACAGATTTATCATCATCAACCATCATAACACAAGACATGAAAGCGACCAGATTCCTCCTCGGCGCCCTGCTGCTCCTGTTCTGCGGCACGGTGCTCCAGGCTCAACCCAGCCTCGTGCCCAAACCCGCACAGGCAACCTGGGGAAAGGGTAAGTTTACCATCCAGCCTCAGACCACCATCGCATACGGCGACAAGGCGCTCCAGCCAGCCGCCGACTACCTCGCCAGTAGCCTCCAGCGCCTCACGGGAGTGCGCCCCCAGACCCAGCGTGGCGGCAAGGGCGACATCCTGCTGCAGATCGACCGCAAGGGCGTGAAGGGCGAAGGGGCCTACCGCCTCACGGTAGAGAAAGCGCGCATCACCGTCAAGGGCCACGACTACGGAGGCATCACGTCGGCCATCGCCACCCTCCGACAGATCACGGAGGGAAAGGAGGTGGCGGCCTGCCAGATCAGCGACGCTCCGCGCTTCGGTTGGCGCGGTTTCCATCTCGACTGCTCGCGCCACTTCTTCAGCGTGGCCGAGGTGGAGGAGGCCATCGACCTTATGGCGCTCTACAAGCTCAACCGCTTCCACTGGCACCTGACGGACGACCAGGGCTGGCGCATCGAAATCAAGAAATATCCGCTGCTGACGGAGCGCGGAGCCTGGCGCAAGCCCAACAACCAGGACGCCTCCTGCCTCTACCAGGCGAAGAAGGAGGACAACCCCGACCTGCTGCTGCCCGCCGACCGCTGGCGCGCCACGGCCGAGGGCGACTCGCTCTATGGCGGCTTCTACACCCAGGACCAGATCCGCGAGGTGGTGAGCTATGCTGCCGCCCGTGGCATCAGCATCGTGCCCGAGATCGACATGCCGGGCCACTGCCTGAGCGCCATCGCCAACTACGAGGGCCTCAGCTGCTTCGACCAGGTGGGATGGGGCAAGGTTTTCACCTCGCCGCTCTGCCCGGGCAAGGACGCGGCCCTGGAGTTCTGCCGCAACGTCTGGAGCGAGGTGATCGACCTCTTCCCCTATGAGTATGTCCACATCGGAGGCGACGAAGTGGAGAAGGACAACTGGCGCAAGTGTCCCGACTGCCAGCGCCGCATCGCCCAGCAGGGACTCAAGGGCGTGGAGGAACTGCAGTCGTGGTTCATCCACGAGATGGAGCGATTCTTCAATGCCAAGGGCCGCCGCATGATCGGATGGGACGAAATCATCGAGGGCGGACTCTCCAAGACTTCCACCGTGATGTGGTGGAGAAACTGGGCGCCACAGTCGGTGCCGGAGGCCACGGCTCATGGCAACGACGTCATCTACACGCCGGCCACACCGTTCTATTTCTCACAAAACGAGGAGAAGAGTTCCATGCGCCAGGTCTATGACTACGACCTCGCCCCGGCCAGCCTCTCGGCAGCACAACGGGCGCATATCGTGGGCGTGCAGGCCAACCTCTGGGCCGAAGGCATCCCGTCACGATCCCGGATGCTCTACATGTACTTCCCGCGCATCCTGGCGCTCGCCGAACTGGCCTGGACGCAGCCCGCGCAGAAGGACTACGACGACTTCTACGGTCGCCTGCGCCAGCAGCTCTCGATGCTCAACCGCCTGGGCGTGCCCTACCGCATTCCCTCGCTCGACGGTTTCCACAACGTCAACGCCTTCACGGACAAGGGTACGCTGAGCGTGGAATGCCAGGACCCGCAGGCCGTCATCCGCTACACCACCGACGGCACCTTCCCCAACGCGGAGTCGCCGCGCTACGTCGGACCAATCACGGTCGATCAGACCACGCCCTTCACGCTCCGCACCTTCACGCCCGAGGGCCGCGCCGACGAGATGGTGCAGGCCGACTTCGTGAAGCAGGGTCTCCTGCCGGCGCTCCAGAATGTGCCCGCCCTGAAACCAGGGGTGAAGACCGACTGGTACGACTTCCCGGGCGTCACCTGCCGCCTCATCACCACGGCGCCCTTCAACGGATCCTACACCACGCCCGACGTGGTCATCCCGGAGGCCTGCAAGGGCAATATCGGCCTCATTACCAAGGGCTACATCCTCATACCCGAGGACGGGGTCTATACCTTCGCCCTGCTCAGCGACGATGGCAGCTGGCTCAAGATAGACGGCAACATGGTGGTCGATAACGACCGCGAGCAGTCGCCCCACGAGATGGTCTGCCAGCAGGCGCTCGCCAAGGGCTACCACTACCTTGAAGTGCGCTATTTCGACCACAACGGCGGCGTGCTCCGCCTCAACGTCCTCGACCCGCAGGGCAAGCGCCTCGACCCGCAGACGATCTTCTTCCACGCTGCGGAGAACTAATATTCTAACAGGGCTCGCGCCCACAGATAAAGAGATTCCTGCGCAAGCGCCTCGGAAAGAGGTGGTCTGCGCAGGATTTTTTCGTTGTTTCGTTGTTTCGTTGTTACATTCTCAAATTTCGCATGTAAGCTCCACACGCCCTGAAAGGGCAGAAGCCCCTAGCCCAGGGCATCGCCCTGGGTTATTACGGACGCAAACTTGTCGCCCTGTAAGGGCAAAAGCTTTAAAACTCCAGGCAAAACATAAGGCTTTTGCCCTTACAGGGCGTCTTGCTGATTGCCATCATACCCAGGGCGATGCCCTGGGCTAGGAGCTTTTGGGCTTTCAGCCCGTTTCAACCGTACAGGTCGGCTTTTTTCGTTGTTACATTGTTACATTGTTACATTGTTACGTTTTTGTTTTTTGATAACGCATTAACGTTATAACGTTTAACGTTTTTGTTTTCGAAGGCGGCAAGCGAAGGAGGAAGACAGGAAGACAAGAAGAGAAAGGACGAAGCGGCAAGAAGAGAAAGGACGGGGAAAAAAGAGGGGAAGGACAAAGCTGTAAGAAGGGAAAGGACAAAGCAGAAAGACCCATTCATACAAATTACAAACACCCTCTCCAAAGACATTATG
>OHNH01000308.1_pt1 | contig 31202 bp, 31 predicted proteins | sample 1569561 | NCBI WGS metagenome assembly OHNH01 (sample SAMEA3879510, study PRJEB24766) | human gut metagenome | biome: human-associated habitat; feature: feces | place: USA | collected 1985/1987
ACAGATTCATAAGATGTATCTGATATAATAATTCTGTTACTTACTGATATAAACTTTCCGTAAGTTCTTTTGCTGATGAACTTTGCTATAGAATTTTTTGGGGGATGGCAAAATGTTGAATGGTTACAAAAGAACAATTATTTACAGGAGAAGAAAAAATATGATCGTATATCACTATTGCAGTTTAGAATCATTGAATTCTATTTTGAAAAATCGTTCCCTCCGTCTGACAAATATCCTGAAATCCAATGATTCCATGGAGATCAGCTGGATCTGCAGGTATTATGACACAGAATTTAAAAGAGCTTATGAAAATGCTTCAGATTTATTCAGATCAAAGATTTCATCAGAGAGATTGATGGGATATGTGAAACTGTTTACAGATGAATTTTTCAATGAAAATCATGCAGACTTCAGATATTATGTAACCTGTTTTTCGTATCAGAATGATCTGCTCAGTCAGTGGCGGGGATATGCGGATGACGGGCGCGGAGCTGCCATCGGATTTGACCTGGATGTATTAAAAGAAGTTGTAACGGTTTCTCCGGAGATTTCAAAGCCGTCAATTGTGTCATTACATAAGATCAGTTATTCTGAAACAGAGCAGAGAGAAGTTGTACATCAGATAGTGCATGAATTGGTTGATGAAATCGAGAAGATATTACAGAAAGAAGAACAATGTCGGGAAAGCATTGAGGAAAAGCAGGATTATGAAATAGAAGTACTGGATAAAGTCATGAACTGTTTTGAGAAAAAGTTTTTGAAATTATTTCAGGAATCTGTTTACATGAAAAATCCGTTTTTCAGAGAAGAAAGCGAAATCCGATTGTGCGAGTTTTCGCCGAAACAGTTTCTGATGGGAAGAGAAGTTGAACTTTCTCTCGGTGCACGTTTATATAACTATTCCTACTATGTAAAAGAAAGTCAGCTGATATCTTATGTGGATTTTGATTTTTCAGATTGCCTTGACCAGTTGATAAAGGAACTCGTTATAGGGCCAAAGTGTCTGATGTCAGAGAGAGACATGGAATATTATCTGACAACGCTCGGTCTGTCGAATTGTCGGGTAAAGAAATCGCAGGGGACATATCGGTAATATATTTATAGCAATTCCCTTATATGGGCATATCAGACATCGTGGAAAGGCAGATGAAAGACATGAAAAGAAAATTACTATTCAGAAAAGTGGCGGTATTTCTGATACTGGCATTATTTCTGACAGCAGGCATCAGTATGCGTGCAGTTACCGTAAATGCAGCTACATATGTGAAACAGGACAGAACCTCCGTCAGCATCACATCGAAGAAAACAGGATGGCAGAAAATAAACGGAGATTACTATTTTTATAATTCAAAGGGGCGTCTGATCTGCGGTTCTTTTAAGTATAAAGGTTATTATTACTACAGTATTGCCAACGGCAAACGTTTCACCGGGTGGATGAAGCGTTCCGGTAATAAATACTATTACAATCGTAAAAATGGTGCCATGTTCCGTAATCGCTGGGCTACAGGAGATAAATATACCTATTACTTTAATAAATCCGGCGTGGCAATTGCCAGGCAGTGGCTTACTCAGGATGGAAAAAAATACTATTTCCTCAGCAATTCCACCATGGCAAAGGGCTGGCAGAAGATAGGAAAATATTATTACTATTTCAGCAAGAAAACAGGAGTGATGGCAAAAAATACCTGGATAGGTAAATATTATGTAAACAGCAAAGGGCAGCGTGTAAAATCTTCAGATACTAAACCGACAAATACTAAACCAACAGTTACTCAAAGCGGCAATACTTACGAATACAAAAGCAGCACTCTTAATATTAAACTTGAACGCAAATCAGTCCATGGAATTTCCTACTGGGCAGCGCATATAAAGACATCCAATGCCAAACAGCTGAAATCCGCCCTCTCCAACGGAACTTATGGCGGATCCCGACAGACAACCTCTGATGCAGTATCCTCAAATGGAGGCATTATCGGAGTAAACGGCAGTGCTTTCGACTATGGTACAGGAAAACCATCCCCCCTTGGCATGTGCATCAAAAACGGGATTATCTATGGTGATTACATGACCAGTTATTCAGTCATGGCAGTAAAGAAAGACGGAACCATCTATACTCCGGCACAGGGACTTATGGGAAAAAATCTTCTTGCAGCCGGTGTAAAAGATACATATAATTTTGGTCCGGTTCTTATTAAAGATGGTGAAGCCCAGCTTCCATGGGCTGAAACAGAAAAATATTATCCACGTACAGCGGTAGGAATGGTAAAGCCCAACGATTATGTACTCCTTGTAACAGATACCGGCAGCTATAATGGTCTTAATCACTGGGATATGGTGGATATTTTCAAATCCTACGGCTGTACTTATGCTTACAACCTGGATGGAGGCGGTTCTGCAACCCTGTACTTTAATGGAAAAGTAATGAATAAACTTATCGGCAATACTCAGCGTCCATGCGCAGACTTCCTTTATTTCACCCGATAATCCTTTTCCAGATAAGAATCCCGTCTGCTTGCACATGCTGCCAAAGCCCAGCACACAAGAATCAGCAGCCCGATCCACATAGCCAGCACAGCAAGCAGGATTACGATAATTGCGTGGATAAACATAGACATGGATGACCTCCTTTCACAGTCATTCGGTTATGAACTGAGCAGCGAAGCAGATGATTTTATCCGCCTGACTTGTCTCATTCACTGACTTGGATAAAAATGGATGTTGTATAAGGAGTAATAAAAAGATATCAGGATGACCTGACAAGAACAATTAAGACAGTTAAAAGATCTGTTAACTGATTTAAATATACGCTGTCACACTCAAAAAAGCAAGCCGAAACTTTCGAGGGATTTCGACTTGCTTTTTGGCTAATTATTTACGAGGCTTGCTATAAGTATCAGAGAAAGATGTTACGGCAATTCGGAATGAATTTGGGTTACGTTACTGAGAACAGAGGGAACAGTAACGATTGTTTTGGTAAAATATTAACAATTCCATAAAAACACTTGACAACCCTACTTTACCATACTAAAATGTAAAAAGCAAAAAAACTGTTGCCGCAGGAAAAACAAATGATTGTCCTATACGGAAAAAGGGACATCCTTCCATGGCAGAACAAGGAGGAATATTATGAAAAAATACATCAACATCAATGCCAAACTCCTCGCAGATGGTCCGGGCCACCGGCAGCGTAAAGCCGATCAGCTCGCCATCCACCTCAGCGCACAAGAAAGCGTCTCCTACGATCTTGCTGTAATCCTGCTGGCGGGCCTGCAAAAGTGCCCTATAGTTTTGCTTGGCGTCAAATAGCCAGGCGTCTTCGCCAACGACCAGCCGGATAGTGTCTACCGGCTCCCTTGCCCACTCTGGCTCAAGGCAGCTGTCAAACACCTCAATAGAGCCATCCACCAGCGTTTCCATCTCGCTCAGGGTCAGGCTTCCGCCCTCACCGCAAGGGATCAACCGGTCTGGCCCTTCGGCCGGCATGTAAATCATGTAGCGTGTCATTTCTTCACTCCTTTTTGACCTCCGGGAAGAAATACTCCCCGATCTGCTCCTGAGAGATCCCCACCACCTTGCAGATGGCGGTGATCTCCTTGAACAGCCACCCGCCGTCGTCCTCCGGGGCGTTCAAACGCTTGGACAGCGTCCGTGTGCTGATCCCGACCATGGCGGCCAGCTCCTGCTGCTCCAGTCCCTGGTCCTCGATCAGCCGCCGGAGCTTCAAAAACTGCTTTTTGGCCACAAGTTAGCCCTCCTTATTCGCCGCAGGCAGTGCCGCTGCGGCCCACTCTGGGCCAAGCATATCCTCCAGCACGGCAAGCACTTCCGGCCCGTCCAGGGCTTCCTCTGCGGCCACCAGGTTCAGCAGGTCCAGTGCCTTGGACAACTGGATCTGCGCCTGAGCTTCCTGCTCCTCAAAGCTTCGCAGGATGCTGCACACCTTCGTGTGGTTGGCCTTGGCCTGCGCCACAGCGGCCCCGGTGCGCTCCTTCATGCGCTTTGCATCCTCCAGGCCCTGCCGGATGCCGTGGAGCCGCTGCCGGGCCTCGTTGACCGGCTCCAGGGCTTCCCGCACACGGCGGCTGCCCTGTACCTTGATCTGCTTTTCCCGCTGGCGGGCCAGCTGCTGCTCCATGGCGTTGAAAGCCTCGATGTACTTCAGCTTCCACTCCACGGCCTCTTTGCCGGTGAACCCCATAGCCAAAAGGCTGAACCCGTCCCGGTTCATCAGGTAGATGCGCTGCGGTCTGCCGTAGCGGTCCGGCGCTTCGGTCTCGAAAAAGATATGCTCAATTTTGAGCACATCTCTCGACATGAGGTTCTCAATGTCCCTCATAACGTTGCGGTGCTCCTTGCCAAAGCGCTTGGCAACATCCCGGCTGGATGTCACCGCCTCCCCGTTTCGGGAGGTTAATGTAATGTCAGTCATGGTATCTCCTTTGCTTGCCCCCTCCTGCCGTGCTATACTGAGACGGGAAAGGGGGTGAAAAAACGTGAATAAGTTTTTAGAGGATGCTCGTGCGTGGCTGGAGACTCGAGAAATGAAATCCGATCGTCTTTCGGCAGAAGAACTGGACACCTTGAAGAAGGCTGCCATATTTGAAAGAAAGATTCGTTCACTTGCACATCTTGTCTGGAGAGCGATTATCGACCTGTGTGCTATTATTGCCGCCATCTTCGGGGTTCTGGCGTACTTTAAGCAATAAAAGGATTTCATCCAGTTTGGTGCTCAGCATACTAAACTGCGCATTCAGCAGAAGCTGTTCCCGTGTAGTCATTCTTGTGCCACCTCCTTTTACACGCCCATGAGGACGTGTGCGGTAAGAACCGCCGCCAGTGTTGAGAGGAAGACCAGCCCGAAATCAACGAGCTTGTCTTCCAGCACCTGATTCCATTTTGGCTTTCGGCCCATCTCGGCCTTCACCTGCGCCATATCCAACATCCCAAGCACACACTGACGCATGGCTTCCAGCCTGGCCTCCTCGTTCATGCGCGCCCGCTCCGGCGGGCTTTTTTCTTTTTCGTTCATGGATTTTTCCTCCGTACAATGAGAGTCAGCGCTGCCTTGAAGCGTTGCTCAGCATTTTTGGGATGGCGCTTACCGTTGAGCACAGCGCAAACGTATTCCGGGGTCATTCCGAGCTCCTGCGCCAGTTCAATTTGTTTGATTTGATACTGGTGCATTTCGCCAACAAAACCTGCCGTCCACTGTTCAGGCATACAAATTCACCTCTTTTCTTTTGAAAATAGTTGAATTTCTTAAACACAAGTGTTACAATACAAGTGCTACAAAGTATTAGAACTCTTAGCCCACGAAAATTCGGGGGTGCTGTGTTTATGTTCTTCAACTGACAACGCTATTATAGCGCAAGTACTTAAACATTTCAACCCTCAAGAGTTCATGTTCTTTAATGTTTGTGAACTTAAACAAAAAACGAGGAGAGAAATTGTTATGTTTTACGACATCTTCTATGATTTGTGTCGGGAAAACGGAGAAAAGCCGGGTCCCGCTGCGGAAGCCTGTGGCATAAGCCGTTCAAATGTGTCCCTTTGGAAGTCAAAAGGCTACACTCCCCGCGGCGACGCCCTTAATGCGATCGCAAAGCATTTCGATGTCTCTGTTGATTATCTTCTTGGGAAAACCGATGAAAAAAAGCCCCTCGTCAACGATGACGAGGAGCTTACTGAGTATCTAGAGCAGCTGAAAGCCAGGCCAGAGCTCCGGATGCTGTTCTCTTTAACCAAGGGCGCAACGAAAGAAGACGTAGAGCGAGCCGTCCGTATTGTGGAAGCGGCGCTGGGGAAGTGATGGAGGAAATTTATATTAGGGGCCTCGAACTGCCTGGCAAAGTTCGAGGTGTTACGATTGAGCAGCAGGACAATTTTATCATTTTCATCAATACAAACCTCTGTGAAGAAACGCAAAAAAAGGCCATCGAGCATGAATTAAAACACATCAGAGCCAATCATTTTTACAAGAGCGATCCACTGGTCATCAACGAGCTGGAAGCCGGGGTGTGGTGAGGTTTGCCATGGGAGGACAATCAATTATGGGGTTTCGTTATAGAAAAAGCATCAATCTAGGGGCGGGATTTCGAATCAATTTTAGTAAATCGGGCGTTGGATACAGTTTTGGTGGAAAAGGGTTCCGATGTACTCGGACGGCAAGAGGTACAGACAGAGTGACCTTTTCGATCCCTGGTACTGGAATTTCATGGACACAGGAATCCGGGAAGCCGCAGTCCCCAAAAAACGTTGATGGATCAGCCCCTGACACCGAGGCTTATACCGAGCAGTTCCTCTGTTCGATCGAAAATGAAGATATCGATGGAGTAACAAGCGGAACGAAGGCAACCTTTATTCGAGCGGTGAAAAAATTCATTTTCATTGACAAGACCTTGACGGTCATTGCCTTTTCCTCTCCCATTGCATTCATGCTTTATTTTATTTTTTACGCTCTTTCTGATTCTTCCCGATTCGCTGCATGGATACCAGCTGTGCTTATCCTGCTTTTCCCTTTCGTGATTACTGTAAAGATCATCCACCGTCTCACCGGGCGAATCCCTGTGACTTATGAATATGACGAATCTGGAGAAAAGGAAAAGGGGCGTCTTCGACTCGCTATAGAGTGTCTTTCCGGATGCTCCTTTATCTGGCAAATTACCGACATTTATACAAATAACAATCGACGAGTTTGCGCAGGAACTTCATCTTCCGTCAATCGAACTCGCATTAAAATAAAAAAGAAAAAGCCTTACTTCCTCGCTTCAAATGAAAATACATATTATATCAAATTAAAAACGGAAAAAGCGTATATTCTTCCCGACATGATTTTGCTGATTTCTGGGAGAAAAGTAGGGGCGGTTGACTTCTCAGATTTGAGGGTCAACTTCAGCACTATACCTTTTGTTGAGGAGACAGTAGTTCCGAATGACGCAAAGGTGATTCGGAAAACATGGAAGTACGTGAACAACAACGGAACGCCCGACCGAAGATTCAAGGGGAACCGGCAGCTTCCAGTATGTCTCTATGCCGTTATCAACATCTTCACCGATACAGGCGTTAATTTGCAGTTCCATTTGTCTGATGAGGAGAAAGCAAATCGTCTCCGGGACATCTTAACCCAAAAAGATGGTTTCCGTTCGGAATCCTTCCAGCCTGATGAACCGAATAAAGAGCAGGTGGCCAGCTTAGACGAAAATGCGAAGTTTATTATAGATGGTCTACAATTATGGGCCAATCAAGTTCGAGCTTTTCACAACGCTAGTACGACAGATGACTTTTTTGAAAAATACGACGAACTTTGCAGTTTCGCATCTGCACTGCTTTATAATGAAAAGGGATGTATAGAAGCGTTTGACAAATCCACAAGAGAAATGCTGCAAACCGTAAAAAGCAGCGATACATTAGAAAGTGAGCTGATCGACTTCATCGAAAAAAGTTTTAAGGTTTGCTTTAATAGAATTTTATCCCTCAAAACCAAAAAGGCTCGTAATCGACATGCAAACCAATGGTTTGACTCCTTTCAGCCGTACCAGAATCGCCTTTCTTATAATGCCGAGGAAAAGCTAAAGGAACGCTACGAAAAGCTCCTTTTGGAGTGCGATAAGGGGACCTGATCAAAAACAAACTGTGTTTTCCGGCCGAGAATCTCATTTTTGATAAGCATACCGTCAGAAAGTATGCTTGAGCCAGAAAAATAAAAAGCCTCCCTTGGTGCGCTAACACCAAGGGAGGCTTCCGAACCGCTTGCCCGAGGGCATTATAGTTCCATACAGAATTGCAGCTCTGTATAGACTATGATACCACCTCCGGGCAGGCTTGTCAAAGTGTACCCAAAACAAGGAGGTGCAGATCATGCCCAAAAAGAAGCGCCGCTCGGATGGGCGCATGGAGATCAAACGCAAAATGCCGGACGGCAAGCTCCGGCACTTCATGGGCCAGACGGCCAAGGAATGTGAGGAAAAATACCGCCAGGCTCTTGTGGACTTCAACGCCCAGCAGGCCGATCGGGCCGCCGGGCCAGCCTTTTGCACCCTGGCAGACGACTGGTGGGCCGCAAAGCAGCGGGAGGTGCGGCACGGCACGGTGCGCTGCTATGCTCCCGCCGTCCAGCGGCTGAAGGAGGCCTTTGGCGACTCCCCTGCCGCCCAGATCAGCGCCCAGGACGTGGCCGAGCTGCTGACGGGGATGCAGCACCAGGGCCTGGCCACAAAGACCATCAGCAACGCACACAGCATCTTGAGCATGATCTTTGAGTTTGGGGCCGTCCACTATGGACTGACCGCCAACCCCTCCCGCCTGGTGTCCACCCCGACCGGCAAAAAGGTAAAGCGCAAGCCTCCCACCGACCCGCAGGAGCAGGCCGTGCGGCGTGTGCTGCAGCAGGCCGCAGACTCCGGCCAGGTCGATACCGCTATTGCCCTGGGAGCGATTTTGCTATATACCGGAGTACGCCGGGGCGAGGCGCTGGCGCTGCGCTATGGAGACATCGACCGCACAGCGGGCACGATCACCATCGGCGCATCGGTCGAGCACCGTGGCAACCGCCCCACCCTTGGCGCACCCAAAACCGAAAACGGGTACCGAGTACTCCCCCTGCTGCCTCAGCTGCGCCGCATCCTGGATGCGTATGGCTGGCACGCTGCCTCCCGCTATGTACTGGGCGGCGGCGAGGAGCCTTTGACCTACCGGCAGACCACCAACTGTTGGACGGCCTTCTGCCGCCGCTGCGGCCTGGCAGAGGCCGTTGTGCGCCAGCGCAAAGGCTACGGCTACGGCCGAGCCCCCCGCACCGTCCAGCACACAGAATACAAACCCCTTGTCACTCCGCACCAGTTCCGGCACTGGTATGTGACCGAGCTGTACCAAGCGCAGATCCCCATGGAGGTCGCCGTGCGGATGCTGGGCCATGCGGACAGCGAAATGGTGCGCCGGGTCTACCTGGACGTAAACGGCACCATGCTGGCCCAGGCCGGGCAGATGCTCTCTGCCCACATGGCCGCCGGGTCTGCAAAAAGTCTGCAATAGCAAATATACGGCGAGTTCTCGTTGTTTTATGAGAGTTCGAGTCCCGTATCCTGCTCCAAGCCATAAAACCGCATGGATGCTCAGAAAACGAGTATCCATGCGGTTTTTTTGTTTTTCTCTGCATCGTTTTGGGCCATTCCCTGCACCGCCTGCGAATTTGCAAGGGTCTACAAGATCGCCTGGATGCTTTAAGCGTCCGGGCGATACTGTAGACGCATCTGGGAGACCGCAACTCTGCCAACTGAGCTAAAACGGTATGAAAAAAGTTGGGCAAACAAAAACCACGGTGCGGGTGCATCGTGGTTAAAAGGTCTATTAACAGGAACAGGGAACGGTATCTGAACCGTTCCCCATCGATTGGCATTTGGCAGGCGTACCATCCTCCTGCATCTCTCAGGGCACAGCCCTTGTCATTACCAGCGGCGTGTGGTCGGTACGAAATCTACCACCTCAAATGTCTTTCTTATCCTATGCTTATTATAGCATTTTATTTTGCCTTGTAAAAAATTTCTTTGTTGTGGATAAGTAAGGCAAACTCACAGCTGCAGTTTGCATGGATGTGCTCTGCGTGCCCGCCCTTGCACAGCTTCGGCCAAGCAGACAGCGCTATTGCCCTGGGAACGATTTTGCTGTATACTGGAGTTTACTGAGGCGAGGCGCATCGACTGCACAGCGGGCAGGAGCCCATCGGCGCATGGGTCCAGTACGCTGGCAACCGCCCCTAAACCCAAAAGCGGGCACAGATCGCCCCCCCATAGAGGTTTTTGTGCGGATGCTGGTCAGGCCGGGCAGATGCTCCCCCCCTATGGCCGCCGGGTCTAAAAAAGTCTGCAACAGCAAATATATGGCGAATTTTTGTCATTCCACGAAAGTTCCGGCCCCGTATCCTGCTTTGATTCGCCGCAGGCTCTAAGTCTGCGGCTTTTTTGTTTCCCTTACAGAAAGGACAGGTCCATTTCATGATCTTTATCCCTCTACTGCATTATTTTCAGTGTAAAAACACCTACAGCGGCAACGAGGAGGGCATGCGGTACCGGCTGACCCCTGGCAAATGCAAAGTCACCGGGGAGGACGGTGCTGAGCAGGAGCGCTCCACTTTGACGGTGGACGTCTGGCCGGACCCCTGGACGCTGGAATTTACCGACCCGGCCCTGCGCCGGCAGGCCGTATTTGCACTGAGCGACGAGGGCCGGGCACAGGCCGCCGATTATCTGTCCCAGCTGTATAAAGATGAGATCGACCGCTGGAAGGCCTGTCCTTCCCTGCTGGACTGCGATCCCTGGACGCCGCCCCAGCCAGCAGAAGATGAAGGAGAGAGCTGACCGTGATCTATCGTTTAAAGGAATACAAAGGCGACAGCGTGCCCGTGCCCCAGCTGGTGTTCAGCAAGCTGGGCATCGCGGAGGAGTACAGTGTACGGGTCGCATTATATGTGCTGGCCACCGGCATCACCGACCCCGACAAGCTCTGCGCTGATCTGAAACTGCGCAGCCGCATCACCGCCGAAAGCGCCCTCTCCTTCTGGGCGGGCGCAGGTCTGCTGGAGCGCTACGACGAAAACGCCGCCCCCAGCCTGGAACCCAGCGCACCTGCCCCCATGACCTGGCAGGAGATCGCTGCCGCCAGCCGCACCGACCCCATGATCTCCAGCCTGATCGACTGCGGGCAGACCAGCTTTGGCCGGGCTTTGACCCACAAGGAGATGGAAAAGCTGGTCAACCTCTACATCCTGGATGGCTATGCCCCGGAGACGGTCATGCTTTGTCTTGCTTACACCGCCAGCTTAGGCAAACGCACGCTGGCGGCGGTGGACCATGAGCTGAAGGTCTGGCGTGCGGAAGGCGTGGAGACCGGCGAGCAGGCCGATGCCCACCTGAAACTGTTGGCGGTGCGCCGCAGCCGAGAGCAATACGTCTGCGGTCTGCTGGGTCTGACGGAGGCAGAGCTGACCCTGGGCGGGCGCAAGGCCATCGCACGCTGGTACGAAGTATACGGCTACGACGATGCCATGGTGCAGGAGGCCGCCATCCAGGCCGGGCCAAAGAAAGACCTGTGGTACTGGAACAGCATCCTCAAGACCTGGAACGCCAAGGGGCTGCGCACGATCCACGATGTGCGGGGGCCGGTGCCTGCAGCTGGCGCCAGCCGGAACATCCGTGTAGACCGGACGACCCCCAGCGGCAACGACTTTTTGAGCACACCTGTCCGCCGACGTTCGCTGAAAAAGCAGCCGGACTGATTTTCCCCATACGATAAGGAGGCTTTATGCGTACCAAAAGCGAATTGTACCAGGCTGCACTGCGCACCGTAGCGGTGCGGCGTCAGACCGCCCGTGCGCTGGCTCAGGATGCCCGCGCCCAGGCCGAAGCCGCGATCCCCGGCCTGCTCCATGCGGAAGAAGAAGTGCGGGTGCGGGGGGTGCGCTGTGCTTTGGCGGGCGCCACCGGCACCGGCCGGGCAGAAGCCGCCGCAGCCCTGGCAGATGCCAAGAAAAAGCTGCAGCAGCTGCTTGCCCAAAGCGGCCGCCCGGCGGATGCGCTGGAGCCAAAGTACCGCTGTGCCCTGTGCCAGGATACCGGCATACAGCAAGGGCACACCTGCACCTGTGTCCACCGGGAAATGCAGCGTCTGCGCCGGGAAGAGATCGAGGCGCTTTCCAGTTTATCGGTCTCCAGCTTTGATACCATGGATCTTGGCTACTACCCCAACACCCCGGACCCCGCTTTAGGCGAAAGCGTCCGCAGCTACATGGGGGCGCTGCTGGCTGACCTGAAAGACTATGCCGAGCAGTTCTCCCCCGCCCTGCGGGAAAGCCTTTTGCTCATTGGCAATGCAGGCTTGGGCAAGACCCATGCTGCGCTGGCCATTGCCGGGCGGGTCCTGGAGCAAGGCTTTGACGTGATCTATGTATCCAGCCCGGATTTCTTTGCCCGGCTGGAAGCCCTGCACTTTGGCGCTGACCCTGCCGGAGAGGAGGAGACCCTGCTACGCACCGCCTCCGCTGCGGATCTGCTGATCCTGGACGATCTGGGCACAGAGTTCAACTCCAATTTTCTCATCACCACCCTGTACAGCCTGCTGAACAACCGTCTGGGGGCCAAGCTGCCTACCATTGTGACCACCAATGTCACCGATGGCTCGCTGCTGGAAAAGCTCTACACCGAAAAGATCTCCAGCCGGCTTTCCTCTTTTGTTCCCTGCCGCTTTTTGGGGGAGGATATCCGCACAAAACTAGCCCAGGGCGAACAGCCCTGACCTGCATCCCAACGCGATCTGCCCCACAGACAGCCTGAACCCCACACAACGCACAAGCCCCCGGCATCGTCCGAATCACGATGCCGGGGGCTTGTTTTAGGGAAAAGCAGAAAGCAAGAAAAGGTTATTTCTTGGCCTGGTACCAATCAGAAGAAGCCTGGTACTCCCCTGCGGTAACTGCCACCGGAGCACTGGACGGATCGGCCTGGTAATACAGGGTGCCGTCTGCACCGCGGCTGTACTTGGTGAAGAAGTCCTCCCAGATGGTCACGCTCTCCTCCTGGAGGTAAACGTGGGGGGTATCCTTGACCATGGTGTACCGCATCAGCGGGATGCCCGCATCATTGGAGAAGGTCTTGGTAACGAATGCGCCGTTGTAATCGGTGCTGTCCTGGACCGTCTTTTCATTGACCTGGTTCACTGCGTTCCAGCCCTGGATGGTCTTGACGTTGCCATTGCCCTCTACCAGGCTGGAATCGCCGTCGTACTCGCCCAGGATGCCCCAAGCGGGGATCATCTTGCCCTCCGGGATCGCCTCAGAGGGAGCGTTCATTGCACCAATGGGTGCGATCGCAGCCAAACGGTCGGTAAAACGGGAAGCCAGCGTCCAGGTCATCATGCTGCCGTTGGAATGGCCGGTGGCATAGATACGGCTGGCGTCGATGTTGAAATCCGCCTCCATGCGGTCCAGCAGGCTGTCCAGGAAGTTCAGGTCCGCATCCGGGTCTGCACCCTGCACCAGCTTGCTAAAGGCACCGCCCAGCCACATAGCGGTGGGGATGTTGCCCAGAGCATCTGCCGGACGGACCATGCCCTGTGCAAACACAACGATAAAGCCATTCTCCTCCGCCACATCATACCAGCGGGACTCCTCCGCAATGGCGTACATGGAGGCAGTGTAGCCGTGCATCACCAGCACCAGGGGCACAGCCTCGTCTCCGGTATAGGTGGAGGGCACATAGGTCATCCAACGGCGCAGCTCGCCATTGACCTCTTCCTCATGCACGGTAAAGCCAGGCTTGGTGAAGTCCTGGGTCTTTGCAACACGGCCAGGCAGCTGCATTGCCATAAAGCGCTTGAACTGACCGGAGAACTGATTCCAGATCGCTGCCGGGCTGCGCTTGCCGGTGCTGACCCACACCTCAGAAGCCGAGCCTTCCCGACCGGTGGTGTAGACCGTCTCTGCGGCCTGGTTTGCAGCGGCGGGCTTTGCCTGGTTTGCCTGCAGGTAGTAATCCAGCGCCGTCTTATCATCCTCATCCGAGGCAACGAACCAGACCGGGGTATCCACGGTCTTGGCGGCAATGGCTTCCTCCTGCACACCGCGGGTGGAGTCGCCGGGGAACGGCAGCACATACTGCTCGCCTACCGCTGCCAGAGAAGCAGCCGGCACAGCGGCTGCATCCACCGCACAGATGGAGCTGAAATCGCTGGCCCAGCGGGCACCAAACAGCAGGGCTGCAGCGCCGCCCTCCTCGTAACCCACCAGAGCAGTGTGGGACTTATCCATCGAGAAAGCACCCGTCAGCTTCGTGCTCTTTTTGCGCATCAGCTGATACAGGCCATCCAGCAGGGCTGCATCGTCCCGGCGGGCAGGGTCCAGAGAGAGGTTCCAGGTGCCGCCGTTTTCCGGCTCCACAAAAGCCACGCCGATCTTATTCTGGTCGGCTACGGCACGCCACTGCAGACCGGTGATGGAGTTGGAGAACTCCTTTGCCGTGGTGTGGTCCGGCGTCATCACGATGACCGCCGGTGCCCAGGGGCTCATCCCATCCGGCAGGTAGTAAGTAGCAATGCCCTTGGTGTTCTCGTTGACCTCCACAGGCACGTTGTGGAACACGCCCACGTTCACGTTGACATAGGGGTTTGCGGGATCATAACCACTGGTCTGACCGCCGATGACACCAGCGCCTGCCATCCGACGTGCCAGAGGGGTATACCACTCATTTGCTTCCAGCGTAACAGCGTTTTCCACATCCAGAGCCGTGGCGGCCGCTGCACTGACCGGCAGCATCATACCCGCTGCCATGCTGGCCACCAATGCCAGCGAGACAGCGCTTTTCCAGATGAGCCTCATAGATATTCCTCCTTATGTGAAAGCTCCAGTCTTTCCTTGCCTATGGTATCCCTGCAGATCCATTCTGCAGGGTTTTGCAAGAAGATCTTACCATATTCCACGGATTTTTTGAAGTATATATTATCAATTTCAGCAAAATTGATATACTAGCATTCCACTTCCTGTGTATTTTCACCAAGCAAGATCTTGGGACATTGTGATTAAAAGGGTCACGTGGCAACTGCACACAATTCTGTGCAGCAAAAGGATATGCTTCTTTGCATATCTGCAAAAGCCTGAAAAATCAAAAAAGCCCGTGCATTTGCACGGGCTTTGCGGCAGAGCCAAGGGTCTCAGAACTCCAGCGCAGGGCTGACCTCATTGCGGCGCTGTGCCTGGACGATGCAGTCCTTTTCCGGCACCACGTCCGCTGCCCCCAGCGTAGCAAACACCGTTTGCAGCGCCAGGGCGGGGGTGTTATTTTCCTGCGAAAGGTGGCAGAGCGCAAACTTTTTGCACCCCTGCTGGATCAATTCCAGCAGCTTTGCGGCGCACTCGTCGTTGGACAGGTGCCCCCGGGCGGACTCGATGCGCGCCCGCAGATAGTAAGGGTACGGCCCACTGCGGAGCATCCGCAGATCATAGTTGCTCTCCAAAGCAACCAGGTCGCAACCGGCAAGCGCCTCATGCACCGGCGGAGTCAGCACCCCCAGGTCGGTGGCAATGGTCATGGTTTTACCGTCCGGGGTCTGGATGCGGTAGCCCACACAGGGCACATCGTGGCTGGTGGGGAACATCTGCACCCCAAAAGCGCCCACTTCCTCCTGTGCATGAGGGGTCAGCTCATGCAGCGAGCTTGTTGCGGGAACCACGCCATTGGCGTCCAAAAAATCCAGCGTAGCCGCAGCGCCGTACACCGGCAGCGGGTATTTCTTCAAAAAGGTGCTCAGCCCCTTGACATGGTCACTATGCTCGTGGGTGACCAGGATGCCGTCACAGCCGCTTACCGGCAGATCCAGCGCTTTCAGGGCAGCGGTAGTGCTGCGCACGCCTTTGCCCATATCCACGATCAGATACCGCTCGCCGCAGCGCACCACACTGCTGTTGCCGGACGAGCCGGAGTACAAGGAAATGAATTCTGCCATAGAAGCTGTGGGGCCTCCCCTATCCCCTATGTACCGGAAAGGACACAGCCCGCCCCAGGACGGACTGTGTCCTCTTTTTGCTTGTTTACAGTGCCTGTTCCAGCGAGGCAGGCAGATGCTCGATCTTGCGGATATCTGCACCCAGCCCCTGGAGCTTTTGCACGATGTTCTCGTAGCCGCGTTCAATGTGGCCGATCTCCTCGATCTCGCTGGTGCCGTTGGCGATCAGTGCTGCCACCACCATGGCTGCACCTGCCCGCAGGTCACTGGCCCGCAGCGGTGCCGGAGAGAGGTGATCCACCCCTTCAAACACGGCCACCTGACCATCCACCTGCACATTTGCCCCCATCTTGCGCAGCTCATCCACATAGCGGAAGCGGTTATCCCACACGCCTTCGGTAACGGTGCTGGTGCCATCGGCTACGCTGAGCAGCACACCCATCAAGGGCTGCATATCGGTGGGGAAGCCCGGGTGGGGCATGGTATTGATCTTCAGCGGCAGGATGGGGCCGGTACGGCTCACCCGCACTGCGTCGTCAAACTCCTCGACCTCTGCCCCAGCCCGGCGCAGCTTTGCCGTGATGGGCTCCAGATGCTTCGGGGTGACATTCTTGATCAGCACATCCCCGCCGGTGGCGGCCGCAGCTACCATATAGCTGCCTGCCTCGATCTGGTCCGGGATAATGCTGTAGGTGCAGCCGTGGAGCTGGCTGACGCCCCGCACCTTGATCACATCGGTGCCAGCGCCCCGGATATCGGCGCCGCACATATTCAAAAAGTTTGCCAGGTCCACCACATGGGGTTCCTTTGCGCAGTTTTCCAGCACCGTCTGCCCCTTTGCCATCACGGCCGAGAGCATACCGTTCATGGTAGCGCCCACGCTGACCTTATCAAAGAAGATGCGGGCAGCGTTCAGCTCCTCGGCCCGCACCGAGATCATGCCGTAATCCACGCTATCCTCTGCGCCCAGTGCGCTGAACACCTTCAGGTGCTGGTCGATGGGGCGGGGGCCAAGATTGCAGCCGCCGGGCATAGCCACCTGCGCCTTGCCAAAACGGGACAGCAGCGCCCCCAGGAAGTAGTAGCTGGCCCGCATCTGACGGGACAGATCGTCCGGCACACTGGTAGTGTGCAGGTGGGTGGTGTCGATCTCATAGGTGTTGCGGTTCAGCATACGCACCTTTGCACCCAATACGCTGAGGATCTTCAGGCTGACAGCCACATCGCTGATATCCGGCAGGTTCTCGATCACACAAACATCCGCCGCCAGGATCGTGGCAGGCAGAATGCCCACAGCCGCATTCTTTGCGCCAGAGATCGTGACTTCACCGTGCAGGGGCTTGCCGCCCGTAATAACAAACTTTTCCAATTTTATAATCTCCTTGTTCGGGGCCGGTCCCTCTGTCGGCCCGTAAGGTAATGATCGCCTTTTCACCGGCAGTCAGGCACTGCCGGTATCTGTGCAAATGGGCCTGTGCCCGCACATCCATAGCTAACTTATTATACACTACTTCACGCAAAAAGCAAAGCCCCATCCGCACAAGGGAGATTATTTTCCGTTTTGCCTATTTTTTCAGCGAACTGGCGGTGATTTTGTCTGTTTTTTCGCTGTTCTGCATTACCAGATCCGATCCTCGTCCTGCGCCTCCTTGATCCAACCCAGCTGGTAGGCCGCGACCAGCTGCTTCAGATCCCGCACACGCTCCCGCAGGGTCTCGCCTTCATCGGTCTGCTCCACCAGGATGCGCCGGTCCTCCGTTTCCAGGATATCCGTCTGGGATAGGATATCCAAATTTTCATGGATCGCTTTCTCTGCGCTGACAAAGGGCTGATGGGTGCGCAGGGACATGGTGCGGGAGGAATAGACCAGCGTATACCCAGCAATACCGGTCTTTTCGTGATAGGCGCGGCAGAATCCGCCGTCGATGACCACCAAACGTCCGCCGCCTTTGATGGGGCTTTCCCCGTTTTTCTCCTGCACCGGCACATGACCATTGACGATATGGCAGTTAGCCCCCAAGCCAAACTCGGACAGGATGCGCTGACAGGTCTGCTCCTCATTATACCAAGTATAATAGGGGTCTTTGACCTCCACATGGGCAGCCGGGTCGGCGACATACAGCCGTTCAAAGGTCGTCATGGCGCTGCGCCCAAACAAGGGCGAGAGCTTGCCGCACCATAGATACCACAAAAAGTCCTGGCCGCTCTGACGGGCAGCGCTGCCCTCCGGCGCATAGTAGCCCCGCCGTGCCCGTGCATCGCAATAATCCATCAGTGCACGGCCGGAGTAGCATTTGCCTTCAAACTCTTCCTGCGCAAACGCACCGTCTGCCGTCATGGGGACTGCCCCATGATACAGCAGGTTCCCGTTCTCGATATGGTATACGCTGCCCTTGGCATACAAAAACTCCACGTGGGTCTGCAGCCGCCGGCTCTGCCGGAACGACTGCACCAGCTTATCCAGCACCAGCTGCTCGTCTTCGTTCAATGCAGTGGGGTCAGCCGGGTCTACGGTGGGAAACGCCGTATCCCGCAGCGGATACTCCCGCCCGGACACGGTCACTGTGCCCTTCTGCCAGTGGATGCGGCGCAGGAAGTCCCGCTCCTGCATCTTGAAATCCGGGTTCCGGTCGATGACCTGACACTCCAGCTTGAGCATCAGGATGGTGACTGCCTTGTGCATCACCGCACAGCGGTGCAGCATCCCCCAGGTATACGGGCCACGGGCTGCATCGGTGTGGGGCATCCAAAGGGTCAGGTCGTCTCCGCCGTAATAGCGGTCTGCCATGCGCTGCAAATGCCGCAGGTTGATGCCGTAGCAGTCCTCCAGCATCCCATGGTTATGGTATGCCAGGGTCGTTTTAAGCACTGTACAGATGCACAGCGGGCTGCCGGAAGCGGCCCCCATCCACACTACGTCGTGGTTGCCCCACTGGATGTCCACACTGTGGTGACGCATCAGCAGATCCAGGATGATCTCCGGATGCGGCCCCCGGTCGAACAGATCGCCCACAATGTGCAGCTTATCCACCGCCAGGCGCTTGATCATCTCGCACAGGCGCACGATGAACCGGTCTGCTCGTCCGTTCTCGATGATGCTGCCTACAATCTGGCCGTAATACAGATCCTTATTGTGGTCCTCAAAATGGGCATGGAGCAGCTCATCCAGGATATAACCGCAGCTGGCGGGCAGGCAGCGGCGCACATGGGCCCGGGTGTGTTTGGAAGATACCAGACGGCACAGCTCGATCAGCTGCAGCAGGGTGTCCTGGTACCAGCGGGACAGGGCCTCCTGGTCCGGACACTGTGCCTTGAGCTGCGGGAGCTTCTCGTGGGGGTAATAGATCAGGGTGGCCAGCTCCGCGCGGGTCTGTTCCGGGGTATCCGGCCCCAAAACAATATCCACTTTTTCCCGTATGACACCGGATGCCGAGTTCAGAATGTGGACAAACGCCTCGTTCTCCCCGTGCAGGTCACTCATGAAATGCTCTGTCCCCTTGGGCAGTTTCAGCAGCGCCTGGGTATTGATGATCTCACTGGCAGCGGCAGCCTGAGAGGGGTAGTCTCTGGCCAGCAGGGTAAGATATTTGAGGTTTGTGCGGATCAGTTCCGTATCGGTCTGCATGTCGTCCTCCCAACTTTTTTTCAAATTTCCGCTCTAAGTATAACACGGGCCGGGCAAAAGATGGTATACTGTATTTGTCAAATCTTCGGAAAGGTCTTTGGATACTATGTCTAATCCCTCGTTTTTTCCTGCACCGGACCGGTGCACCCTTTGCCCCCGCCGCTGCATGGCCCGGCGGGCCCAGGGACAGGCAGGCTTTTGCGGCGCTGCCGGTGTGCTGAAAGCAGCCCGTGCGGCACTGCACTTCTGGGAGGAGCCCTGCATCAGCGGACAGCGGGGCAGCGGCACGGTGTTTTTCTCCGGGTGCACCCTGAAATGCTGTTACTGCCAGAACTATCCCATCAGCGCCGAAGTACAGGGCAAAGAGCTGAGCGTGGACCGTCTGGCGGCGATCTTTTTGGAATTGCAGCAAAAAGGCGCCCACAACATCAACCTGGTCACCCCGGGACAGTGGCGGCCCTGGATCACGGCTGCACTGGACAAGGCCCGTGCCGAGGGGCTGACCCTGCCCATCGTCTGCAATACCGGCAGCTACGAGACGCTGGAGAGCATCGCCGCCTGGCAGGGCTATGTAGATATCTGGCTGGCAGACCTGAAATACGTCTCCCCGGCTGTGTCGGCAGAGCTGTCTGCCGCGCCGGATTATTTTGCAGTGGCAAAAGCCGCTATTGAGGCCATGATGGCACAGACTGGCCGCCCTGTGCTGGATGCAGAGGGCATCCTGCGCCGGGGTGTGATCCTGCGGCATCTTGCCCTGCCCGGCCATACCGAGGACAGCTTTGCCGTGCTGGACCAGATGGCCGCCTGGAACGATGCCGACCCGGGCTGCTTTATCCCCAGCCTGATGAGCCAGTACACCCCTTTCTACCACGCAGCGGACCATGGCATCGGCCGGCGCATCACCACCTACGAGTACCGCCGGGTGGTCAATTATGCAATGGACAAGGGGCTTTCGGCCGGTTATATGCAGCAAAAAAGCAGCGCCAAGGAGGAATACACCCCCTTGTTTGACCTGACCGGACTATGATCCCCCTCAAAAAACTGGCAGATTAGACGAAAAAATCCGCTGAGATTTTTCACATCCAAGAGGATGTTGTCGCTTGTAATTGGCCCCCAAAAGAGCTATAATGTATACAACAATGCAACAGCGGACCTGCACTGAGTCACACCACCTGTACAGACCAAGGAGGAGCATTATGGAACATTTTAACCCGATCCTGGGCAGCGAGGCCCCCGGCCAGAAGTTTATCACCTGTGGCGAGATCATGCTCCGTCTGACCCCGCCGAACTATGAAAAGATCCGCATGGCCTCCAATTTCGAGGCCAGCTATGGCGGCAGCGAAGCCAACATTGCGCTGGCGCTGGCAAACCTGGGGGTGGACAGCACCTTCTTCAGCGTAGTGCCCAACAACAGCCTGGGCAAAAGCGCCGTGCGCTGGCTGCGCTCCAACGACGTACACTGCACCCCCATGATCCTGACCACCCAGGCCGAGACCCCCAGCCACCGCCTGGGCACCTATTACCTGGAGACCGGCTATGGCATCCGCCCCTCCAAAGTGACGTATGACCGCAAGCACAGCGCCATTACCGAGTATGACTTTACCCAGGTAGACCTGGATGAGCTGCTGGATGGTTTTGACTGGCTGCACCTGAGCGGCATTACCCCGGCGCTGGCCCCCAACTGCCGCGGCCTGGTGCTGGACCTGCTGAAGGTGGCCAAGAAGAAGGGTCTGACCGTCAGCTTTGACGGCAACTTCCGCAGCTCTCTGTGGAGCTGGGAGGAAGCCCGGGACTTCTGCACCGCTTGCCTGCCCTATGTGGACGTGCTGCTGGGCATTGAGCCGTATCACCTGTGGAAGGATGAGAACGACCACACCAAGGGCGATTGGAAGGACGGCGTGCCCCTGCAGCCCAGCTATGAGCAGCAGGACGAGATCTTCCAGCGTTTTATCGAGCGCTACCCCAACCTCCGCTGCATTGCCCGCCATGTGCGCTACGCTCACAGCGGCAGCGAGAACAGCCTGAAAGCCTTTATGTGGTACGAGGGCCATACCTTTGAGAGCAAGCTGTTCACCTTTAATATCCTGGACCGTGTGGGCGGCGGCGACGCCTTTGCCAGCGGCCTGATCTACGCCATGCTGCACGACTACAAGCCCATGGACATGATCAACTTTGCAGTGGCCTCCAGCGCCATCAAGCACACCATCCACGGCGATGCCAACATCACCGATGATGTAAGCTCGATCCGCAACCTGATGAACATGAATTACGATATCAAGCGCTGACATAACAGCAAAAAGCGGGCAGGCTCCTTATACAGGAGTCTGCCCGCTTTTGCTATACGCTATGCTTGCTGCAGCATCAAGAGAGCATCATGCGGTCGTTAGCGAACTCTCCGCCGGAGGCGATCTGGAACTTAGCCAAAAGATCCGACACCTGGAGAGACTTTTTCTCTGCCCCGCTCACATCGTAAATAATATGGCCATCGTACATCATGATCAGGCGGTTGCCGTACTTGATGGCATCCTTCATATTGTGGGTGATCATCATGGTGGTCAGGTGATTTTTCTCCACCAGCTCGGCAGAGAGGGTCAGCACCTTAAGGGCGGTTTTGGGGTCCAGGGCAGCTGTATGCTCATCCAGCAGCAGGAGCTTCGGGTTATTCATGGTTGCCATCAGCAAAGTCAGTGCCTGGCGCTGGCCACCAGAAAGCAGCCCTACCCGGGCGGTGAGCCGGTCCTCCAGGCCGAGGTCCAGGCTGCGCAGCAGCTCCCGATAGCGCTCCCGCTCTGCCTTGGTGATGCCGATACGCAGCCCCCGCCGCTGTCCCCGGCGGGCTGCAAGCGCCAGGTTCTCCTCGATCTGCATGGTTGCGGCGGTGCCGGTCATGGGGTCCTGAAAGACCCGGCCAATATAGGCAGCCCGCTGATGTTCCCCTAAACGGGTAACATCCTGGCCATCGATCAAGATCTTGCCTTCATCCACCGGCCAGACACCGGCCACAGCGTTCAGCATCGTGGATTTACCTGCGCCATTGCCGCCGATCACGGTGACAAAATCCCCCGCGTTCAGGTGCAGAGAGAGGCCGTTCAGCGCCCGCTTTTCATTAACGGTGCCAGGATTGAAGGTCTTGAAAATATTTTGGATCTCAAGCATGGTGTGTCTCCTCCTTCTGCGTCTTTTTGGCAGCAGGCTTTGCAAAGTATTTGCCCCGCCAGTATGGTATGGCCAGGAACACTGCCACCACCATTGCGCTGAGCAGCTTGAGCAGATTGGCGTCAAAGCCCAGGGTGAGCACCAGCTGGATCACGATATAGTAAAGAATGGCCCCCAGGGACACCGAAAGCAGCTTGAGGGCAAAGTTATGGAACAGCTTGCTGAATACCGCTTCGCCAATGATCACCGCCGCCAGACCGATGACGATGGCACCCCGGCCCATGCTGACATCTGCAAAGCCTTGATACTGTGCCAGCAGCGCACCGCTGAGAGCCACCAGACCGTTGGAGACCGCCAGCCCGAGCACCAGGTTAAAATTGGTGTTAATGCCCTGTGCACGGGACATCTGGGGGTTGGAGCCTGTGGCACGGATGCCGCAGCCCAGCTCGGTGCCAAAAAACCAGTACAAAACACCAATGACCGCCGCCGTGGCCAGCGTTACCACTGCAATGGGGTTGCGGAGTGCCAGCTCCTTGACCCAGCGCAGCGAGATCAGCAGATCGTATTTGTCCACGTTGATGGACTGGTTTGCCTTGCCCATGATCTTTAGGTTTACCGAGTAGAGGGCAAGCTGGGTCAGGATGCCGGCCAGAATGGCTGGGATGCCCATAAAGGTATGCAGTATCCCGGTGACAAAACCGGTAAGCAGCCCTGCTGCCAGCGCTGCCAACAGCGAGACCCAGACACTTTGGCCGGAAAGCAGGCACATGACGCAGACCGCACCGCCGGTGCCAAAGGAGCCATCTACGGTCAGGTCGGCCACATCCAGGATGCGGTAGGTCAGGTAGACACCAATAGCCATGATGCCCCACACCAGGCCCTGGGCGCAGGCACCTGGCAGTGCGCCCGGCAGGTTAGCCAGTCTTGCAATGAGTTCCAACGTAAAACCTCCCCATCAAATCCACTTTTTTATCATAGGCAGCGGCGGAGCAAAGCCTTTGGAAAGCTTTGCCCGCCGTCATTCCACTGCATAACGCAGTTTTTCCGCTTATTTCCTCTCAGCTCTCAATCGCCACGTAGCCTTCGGGAACGGTAAGGCCCAGCTCCTGACAGATGGCGGCGTTGTACTTTTTGGTTGTGCTGGTGTACTCAATGGGCATCTGGGAGATATCCGCCTCCCCCTTCAGCACCCGGACGGCCATCTCGCCGGTGGTGTAGCCCAAATCGTAATAGCTGATGGACAAAGTTGCCACACCGCAGCCGGAGCAGATGCCCTCCTCCCCGGCAAACACCGGCTTCTTCATGGGGCGGCAAATGCCGTCCACGATGCCTGCGTTGGCAGCCACCGTATTATCCGTCGGCACGTAGAGCACGTCGTTCTCATTGGCAGCGTTCTGGCAGACCGCAGCCAGATCATTGGAGTCAGAGAACGCATACTGCTTGACCGTGACCCCCTTGGCCTCCAGGAATTTCTGCACCTCATCCACCTGGTACTGGCTGTTTGCCTCGGCCGAGCAGAACACCAGGCCCGCCGTTTTGGCCTCCGGGACCCACTCCAGGATCATATCTGCCTGCTGCTCCAGCGGTGCCAGATCCGAGGTGCCGGAGATGTTGCCGCCCACCGTGCCGTCAAACGCATCCAGGCCCAGGGCCACGCCGTACTCGGTGATGGAGGTAGCCAGAATGGGGATCTGGTTGGTAGCCGCCTGGGCCGCCTGCAAAGCGGGGGTGGCGTTGGCCAGGATCAGATCCACCCCTGCTGCCACAAAGCCATTGGCGATCGTGGCGCAGGTGGCCGAGTCGTTCTGGGCGTTCTGGAAATCAAACTGGACCCGATCCCCCAAAGCTGCGGTCAATGCATCCTCAAAACCCTGGGTGGCGGCATCCAGGGCGGCGTGCTCCACCAGCTGACAGATGCCTACCGTATAGCTCTGCCCCTGAGCAGAAGACGCCGCTGCACTGCTGGCCGAAGAAGCGGTGGACGAAGCCGAGCCGCCGCAGGCTGTCAGGACCGCAGCTGCGCCGCACAGAGCGGCACCGGACAGAAAAGACCGACGAGAAATTTTACGCATAATACATTCTCCCCCTTATTGTTTTGCTGCGGCCACCGTTGCCCCAGCAAGCGCGCTGCGCTTTACACTCGTGAAGTATAGCACACTTTACTCTCCAAAACAATCCTGGGGCGGGAATTTGCGGTTTGAATTATTGGTTCAATCGATTTTATCCATCTGTTTTTTTGATAGCAAGCCGCTCCTGATAGGCAGCCAGCTTGTCAAGCTCCCCTTCCAGCCACAGAAGATTCGCTTCCAGCTGTTCCTGCCAGGGGCGGTGCGGGTCGTAGCCAAAGTATAGCGCCTGCCACAGTTTATCCTGCATCCGGCGCCGCAGTACGGGCGCCAAGTCCAGCCCCGCCACCCGGTCTTCCAGATCCATGCACGCCATAGCCCAGCGCACATCCAGCGGTTCCCGCTCCAGGGTGCCATACAGTGCCAGATAATCCTCTACCCGGGCTTCCACCCGCTGTCCGCCGCACTGGGTAGGCTGCAAAAAATAGGCGGTCTCCCCTTCCCGGCTGATCTCCTGTGCCAGCGGATAGAGTGCGCAGACCAATGGCTCTGCATCATGGATCGCACAGCGGCCTCCATCCAGAAAAGGGCAGTTGTTGCGCTGCTCCTTCACTGGTGCCAGCCGCAGCACCGGCAGCCCGCTGACCGGCCCGATGCTGCTGCGGCAATACCCCCGGGCCACGATCTTTGGGGGGAGGTCCAGCCTTTGGGCAATACGCCATAGATCGTACCCGGACAGCACGATATCCTCCCGGCCGCGGCAGCAGTCCCCGCAGCCTGCACAGGCAAAGGAGAACCGGGCTTTCCGGTCCAGCAGCGGCATCCCCTCATCCCGTAAAAAAATCCACCCGGCCGCACAAATCGATCTGGTCATCTCTCATATCGGTAAATCCTCCTCTGTTGTTCCCATCTATTGTAGCACAGATGGCGAGGAAATGGTTTTTCTTTTTTGCTCTGGCTGCACAGGGGTCCTGCTTTTTCCGGCCGCAGCAGAAACAAAAAACGGGGCTCTGACAATGGCGCCGGCACAGCGGCTGCACAGACAGAGTCCCGTTTTTATTCAATTTTGCTGCACGAACACAGTTTTCTATAAAGCTCTGTGCAGCTGCACATTCCTGCCTTTTCTTCTACCGGCCCGCTCAGTCCTTGACCAGAACATCCGTGATCTCGGCAATGTACAGCAGATGGTAGCCGCCGCCTGTTCCGTCCGCACGGTTCTCACCGCCGTACCACTTGTCGGTAAAGGCGCTGTTCCCCAGGAAATCCTCCTCAGCCAGGGGGGTGACGCACAGCTTCTTGCACAGGAACGCCATGCGGTTCTCCTCAAAGTAGGGAACGCCGTCCTTATGGGCTACGGTCAGACCCGCCTTGGCCACCTTGTCTTCCTGACGGCCAGACACAGTGCCGCAGTATCCCAGCATCTTGCGCCAGCTGTTCTCAAATACGGTCAGGCTGAACACATCCGAAGCATCCAAAAACTCACGGGTAAAACGCTCCGGACGGACTGCGCAGATCACGACCGGCTTCTGCCACAGGATGCCCATGGTCGCCCATGCCACAGTCATGGGATTGACCCGGCCATCCTTTTCTGCGGACATCAAAAACCAGTCCTTACCGATCAGATCGAACAGGTTCTCCTGGAGTTCAGCGGGCTTGATAGAATGAAACGACATCTTTACTTTTTCCTTTCTTTCAGGCGTTTTTTCCTGGCTGGATCAGCCGTTCTGCAGATAGGTCTTGAGTTCCTCGGTGGTCATCCCGGCAATGCCCAGGTCCTGCATAGAGTAGCCCTTTTCCCAGCAATCGTACCCCAGCAGGCAGCTGCCCAGCGCCAGCAGACCTTCCATCAGCGGAGTTTTTACCCCCATTTCCCGGGCCAGCTTAGCCCAGGGAGCAATACCATAGGGGATATCCTCCGAGAAATAGCGGTTCTTCAGGTCGGCCGGTCCCTTGATCTTGGCAAAGTTGGGGTCGCCGGCAATCGCCTCGCCCACATCATCGGTGACCACCTCGCCACCAATGCCGTGTGCCACAATATCACTTACATAGCCAAAGTGATCCAGCAGGGCAATGCGCTCCTTATCCACGGCTTCGGTGGTCCGTGCTACGCAGGGAGAGAAGCCCTCGGTATAGAAGTAAAACTCTCCCTTTGCCTGCTCGATATGGCCGGCGTTCAGCACACAGCCCGGCACATGGATGATCGGGTTCAGGCTGGACAGACCGCAGGCGACAACACTTTCCACCGGCTCCAGCTGCGGATAGAACTGCTTCAGCTGCTCCACCGTCTCCTGGGTACGCGCAGCGGGCATCACGCCAATTTTCAGCGGCTTGAACAGGCTCATGATCAGGGTATCGCCAGGGCCGCGCAGCCGGGTAGCGTAGGGCAGGGTGTTGGTCTCTGCGACGACTACATCCTTCACCCCTTTTTCCTTGATCTTCTTGTAAAAGATCAGGCTGTCAAAGGTACCGGGAAGCACCGTGATGATCTGGCCCGGACGCACAAGCTCTGCCAGCTTCTCTGCATATACTGCATGGGCAAATGCCGGCACTGCTACAAAGATGTACTTCACGCCTTCAATGGCCTGTGCCAGGTCGGAGGTGACCATGGCTACAGTTACTTCTGCGTTGCCCGCAGCGCCAGCCATCGTGATCCGATGGGTATCAAACACCTGCTGCATCTTGGGTGCAAAGCGAGCATCTTCATACAAATGGACTTCAAATCCACGGTTGGACAGGTCCGCAGCGGCTGCATGACCGCCGTTTCCTCCACCCAGAACTGCAACGGAAACAGACATAATGGTTCTCTCCTTTTAGCGATTTGCATTGTTTTTTTGAACTTGTTAAAAGAAAAACAATTTTCTTGCCCCTATGATACCACTTGCCTTGCTGCGGGTGTTAATATATAATCTGTATTATGACATATGCAAAAATATATACCATATTCTTCTCTGAAAGGCGGTCTGTTTCATGAATCTGCAGCAGCTCCGGGATATCCTGACCATTGCCCGGGAAGGCTCCATCACCAAAGCATCCCGTGTGCTGTTCAAAGCGCAGCCAAACCTCAGCAATATGCTGCGGGAGGTGGAGGAGGAACTGCAGATCACGATTTTTGAGCGCACCCCCACCGGTGTGACCCTGACCCCTCAGGGCGAGCGGTTTGCTGCACAGGCCAGCGGTATTCTGACCCAGATGGATCAGCTCATGCAGATCGGTCAGCAGCCGGAAGAAAAATTCACCTTAGGGATCTCGGTCTGCCGGGCCTCTTATTGTGTGCGGGCGGTCTCTGCCTGGATGGACCAGACCCTTGACCCGGAGCATCCGTTCTCCCTGCATCTCCACGAAACCAATACCGATGAAGCCATCGACCAGGTATTTCATGCCGAAAGCAGCCTGGGTATCATCCGGATGCCCAATTTTTTTGAAAACCACTACCTGCAGCAGCTGGAAAACAAGGGGCTGTGCTGGGAGCCGCTGATGGATTTTACGATGATGCTGATCATGCGGAAGGACCACCCCTTGGCCTCGGTGCAGAACATCCAACAGCGGGATCTGTATCGCTACACCGAGATCGTGCATGGAGACCAACAGATCCCCGCCCTGAGCATGGCCCGCATCAATCCCCTGCTCCACGGCACCCCGCCCCGCCGGATCTATGTCTACGACCGGGGCAGTCAGATCGACCTGCTGCAGCGGCTTCCGGACACCTATATGTGGGCTTCCCCCATTCCACTGGATATGGTGGATGACTACGGTATGTGCATCCGCCGCTGTGCCCTTTCCACCGTGGTGAACCGGGATATGCTGATTTGGCGCAAAGAATCAATGGAAGATGCCCGCCTGCGCAGCTGCGGAGAGTTTTTGCGGGATTATGCTTCGGAGCTGAGCTACCGTACAGCGCAGCGGCTGGAACAGAAATAAAGCAGCGAGGGCGGCATGACCACCCTCGCTCTTTTTTTATTCCTCTCTATAACCGATCCAGAAGCCACCCTGATGGCTTTCCCCCGTGAGCTGGACCTTTACCCTGCCCTGCACCGGGATCGTGTACAGGCCGTTTTTCAACTCTTGCTGTTCAAACAGCGTTCGACCCTCCTGGTCGGTGACCTGCACGGAAAGGCGCCCAGACTGGGTCATCCCCTGGATCTGCAGGCTCTGCCCCTCTTGGGCGGGAGTCAAACTGTGCTGCATCCAGCCATCAAAGTACTGATATTGGGCAGACCAATGGTGTCTATCTACCGTCTCGGTATACATGAGCTGTACAGCCGAGCGGCTGCGCCCGCCGCCCAGCAGACAGATGCACAACAGCCCCAGGACCAGCACCGCACCGCCCAAAAATCTCCGGCGGGAAAATTTTTCTTCTGACTGCTCCGTGGGAGGCTGCTCTCCTACAAACTCATAACGGCGGCTGGGCACTGCCACCGCTGCAACCAAGCTGCCCAAAAACACGACCAGCAACAGCAGATGACCGGCACCCGCTCCATCTCCCAGCTGCAAGGCCAGCAGCGCCCCTGCGGCCAGTGGGCTCAGCACCATTGCCGCTAAGGACCATCCCCGCAAACTTCTAAGGATATGGGGCCAGTTTCGGTTATTATAGTAGATCCCCGGCAGATGCATATGCATCCCGTTGTGGGCAAAGTACGCGATGCGTTCCTGGTCGTAGTAGGCAGGCAGCCGCTGGGGCATCCCCAGCCAGAAAAATCCGCCAAAGATCATAGCCAGAAGCTCCAGCGTCAACCCTGCCGGGAACATCTGCATCCCAAAGGCAAAGTAGAGCACGACACACTCTGTCAATGCGATGGCCGCAGCTCCCAGGTAAATGCACAGCCTTCTCCGGCGCTGAAGCCGCTGTACCTCCGGTGGGATCTCCGGATATTGCAGCGCCTTTTGCACCAGGGTCTCCACTTCTTCCGGAGCCATTGGTTCTTCCAGCTGACGTCCCTCTAACAGCTCTGTTACCGACACCCCCAAAAGCTGGGACAGCGGCAGCAGCAAAGAAACGTCCGGCAGACTAAGACCGCGCTCCCATTTGCTCACAGCCTTATCCGATACAAACAGCCGTTCCGCCAGCTGCTTTTGGGTCATCCCCTGTTCTTTTCTGTGCTGTGCCAGAAACTGACCAAAGCTCTCCTTATCCATCTCAAACATAGGCAACGCCTCCTTTTCTCTGGGGACATCCTACCATTGCAGCTGCATACAGTCAACCGACCCGCAGTAGAATCATCGCAGCATGGTCTGTTTTTGCCTGCCAGCGGCTGCTCCCTTGTGCGCTGCCCTGCCGTGTGCTATAATACAGCACAAATCGTGAAACAGGAGGTACTGCATCATGCAATTTGATCCCGTCCACTTTCAAAACAAACTGGGACAAACCGTCCTGGTAAGAAGCGCCCTTGAGGAGGATGCCGCCGCCCTGCTCCAATACCTGCGTGAGACCACCGCTGAGACACCTTTCCTGCTCCGGGAGCCGGAGGAGGTCACAATGACGCTGGAACAGGAAAAGGCTTTCATCCACCAGACACTGGCCGCCCCCCGCTCCCTGATGCTGGCCGCCTTCTGCGATGGAAGACTGGCCGGGACCTGTTCCTTTGCTCCCGCAGGCCCTTTCCGGCGGTATACCCATCGCTGTGAAATCGCTATTGCTCTCTATCAGGATTTCTGTGGGCATGGCATTGGCGAAAAATTGATGGAGCTGCTCTTGGAGCAAGCCCGTGCTGCGGGATTTGAGCAGGCAGAGCTGGAAGTCGTCTCGGACAACAAAGCTGCCCTTACGCTGTACCAGAAACTCGGCTTTGTTTCCTACGGCATGTTTCCCCACAATATGAAATACGCCGATGGCCAGTATGCCTCCGCCACCTGGATGATGAAGCCCCTGTGATCCCCGCCGCCTAAGATCGCTGTTGGATGGATCTTCTCAGTCGCTGGCGCGACATCTCTCCCCCGCGGGGGAGAGTCTTTCCACTCAGGGCGAGCCTTTGGCAAAGAGGGCAAGTCTTGCGCTCACAGGCTAACGACATAAAACAGTTGGCCTATAACCAACAAACCTCCCGCCTTTGCCAAAATCCGTGCGCAGCACTCCAAATGGGAGGAGGGGAAAAATCGGAAAAGCGTCTGTGCCGCAGGGCACACCGCCCGATTTTTGCCCGACGACATCCTCTTTGAGGTCACTAGGGGCGAGCAGCCCCTAGTTCGTTGCGGGGAGAGGGGAGTCCAGAGGGTGAGAGGGGGGAGTCGAAACACCCCTCTCACCCTCTGGCCCAGCGGAGCGTCCTGCTTATAGCGTAACGTCTAGAAGCATCAAAAAAATAACGCATCACCTTCCACTTTTGCCAAAGCCTCTCCCTCTCGAAAGACTCCCCCGGCCGGGGGAGATTCTCCGCAGGCGACTGAGAGGGTTTCTTTCAGCGAGAAATCGCTCCAACACACAGCAAAAGCCCCTGAGGAAGATCCTCAGGGGCTTAGATTCAAGTCGGCGTCTACCTATTTTCACAAGCCGTCTCCAGCTAACTATCTTCGGCACAAGCGAGCTTAACTTCTGTGTTCGGAATGGGAACAGGTGGGGCCTCGCCGTCATCGACACCGACCGTATGACTGGTCTAGTATAGCATTTCTGCCTTACTTTGTCCAGTGTTTTTTAGAAGGACGTGCCTTCAAAACTGAATAATAAACTGCTCAACTTCGTTGGCTCTCTGGAGAGCTTCAAGCGAATTGTGGTCAAGCCCTCGACCTATTAGTACATGCTCGCTGAATGGATCACTCCACTTACACGTCATGCCTATCAACCTTGTAGTCTTCAAGGGGTCTTACCTGATCAAATCAGTGGGATATCTTATCTTTGGGTCGGCTTCACGCTTAGATGCTTTCAGCGTTTATCC
>OHNH01000320.1_pt1 | contig 30134 bp, 26 predicted proteins | sample 1569561 | NCBI WGS metagenome assembly OHNH01 (sample SAMEA3879510, study PRJEB24766) | human gut metagenome | biome: human-associated habitat; feature: feces | place: USA | collected 1985/1987
GCCTCCACCTTCGGGGGAGGTGGCATTTCGCAAAGCGAAATGACGGAAGGGGTTCCCTCTTTTCCACCACCTCCTCCGCAAAAAAACACGCCCTCCATCGGGGACGACTTTCCCGACGGAGGGCGCATACACAGGGCAAGGGGCAGCTTCTCCCCTCACCGTTCACTGACACTGGTAGGGATACGGACGGTATACTCGATATAGCCGTCCCGTTCCTCCCGATGTGCAGTAGCGGGCACGCCATTATCGGTCATGAGACGGATGGCGTGGTCTATGGTATTCATGAAGATCCGCACATCCTTGACCATTGGCAGGCGGCGCTGCGCACGGGGCACCCCGTTCAGCATCTGGTCTATGTACACATCGGTAGCCCGGGCATTCAGGCGATGCTTTGCAATATACAGCAGCGCCTCGCTGCGGCGGTTTTCCGGCAGGCGCAGCACCGCCCGGGCATGGCGCTCGGTAAGGCCATTATCCAGGGTGAACTGCTGCTGGTCTGCGGTCAGCTGCAGCAGCCGCAGCTTATTGGCCAGGGTCGGCTGCGCCAGGCCCAGCCTGCGGGCGGCTTCGGCCTGGGTACAGCCCCACAAAGCCAACACATCCCGCAGTCCGGCTGCCTGCTCAAAGGGGTTCAGATCCGCTCTTTGCAGGTTCTCCAGCAAACCCAGCGCCGCACTTTTGGGGTCCGGCCCCTCCCACAGCAAAGCGGGCACCCGCTCCATCCCCGCCAGCTTGCAGGCACGGAGCCGCCGCTCCCCTGCCACCAGCTCATACCCATCCGGCGTTTTGCGCACCGAGACCGGCTGCAGCAGCCCATTCTCCCGGATGCTCTGCGCCAGGCTTTCCAGCTGCTGGGGATCAAAGCTCCTCCGCGCCTGAAACGGCGAGGGCCGGATCTCCTCGATGGGCAGCGCGTAGACTTTACCGGCGTTTTTCTTTTCAAACAACATAGATTTCAGGCCCTCCCCACGCATTTCCCGTTCGATTTTCCACCTTGGTTCTGCGTCCATGTGGAAAACCCATCTGCTTTCGTTCACTTTTTCAGTGTATCACAAACAGGAAAACCCTGCCAGAAAAATCGTTCGGCAGGGTTTTCAGGGCTGCGCCGGGTTTCGGCTTTATTTCAGCGGACTTTTGGCAATTTTACCGCCATTGCGGGGGTAAGCTGTCGGGGTTTGCGATATCTTTTCGCACAAAATCAGGGTGCGCTCATCGCCGCCGGGCAGCTGGACGCTGCGGGTCTCCCGCCAGGCGCCGCCCAGCTTTTTGATGGCGCCCTGGGCGTCGGCCAGCTCCTCTGCGCCGGAAGCCCCCTTCATGGCCAAAAAGTGCCCCCCTACCCGCACCAGCGGCAGGCAGTACTCCGCCAGCATGGGCAGCGCTGCCACCGCCCGGGCGCTGGCCAGGTCAAAGATCTCCCGCCAGGATTTCCGGGCAGCTTCCTCCGCGCGCTCCTTGGCAAACTCCACCCCGGTAAGCCCCAGCTGGGCGCAGGCGTACTTCAAAAACTCCACCCGCTTGCCGGTGGGCTCCATCAGGGTCAGTTCCAGGTCCGGCTTATAGATCTTGGTGACGATGCCGGGGAACCCTGCCCCAGCGCCCACGTCCACCATGCGGCCAGCCACTTCCGGCTGGCTGGCAAACAGCAGGCTGTCCACAAAATGCTTATCCTCAATGCCCTCCGGGTCGGTAATGGCGGTCAGGTTGACCTTTTGGTTATAATCCACCAGCAGTGCGGCATAGGCATCCAGCTGATCCAGCTGGGTACCGGTGAGAGAAATGTTCCACATGGAACATTTTTGGGCGAGACGCTCCTTATCGATCATGGTCATTCTTCCTTTCTGCCTGCCAGAGCGGCCAGGGCAATGCTGAGCTGGGCCAGATCCGAGGGCGACACCCCCGGGATACGCCCGGCCTGCCCCAGGTTGAGCGGTCGGATGCGGGAGAGCTTCTCCCGTGCTTCCAGGGTAAGGCCCGTCAGCACATCATAACAAAAATCGTCGGGTATCCGTGTTTTTTCGTGTCGAGCCACCTCCCGGATCATGCGGTCCTGCCGGGCGATGTAGCCAGCGTACTTGATCTCGGTCTCCAGCCGCTCGGCCAGCATGGGGGTGATCTCTGCCCCCCAGCCAATGACCTGCGCCACCAGCGGGTAGCTGATCTCCGGCCGGCGCAGCAGCTCCTCGGCCACGCCGCCTTCCGCTGCCGGGGCAAGCCCTGCCGCCGTCATGGCTGCCTGCAAAGGGGCTGTGCGCAGATGGGCAGCGTGCAGCCGTGCCCGCTCTGCCTCCAGGATCTGCTGGGTATGCTGGAACTTGGCCCAGCGGTCCGGCTGGACCAGGCCATATTCCCAGCCGATGGGGGTCAGGCGGGTATCCGCATTATCCTGCCGCAGGGTCAGCCGGTACTCGCTGCGGCTGGTCATCATCCGGTAGGGGTCCAGTACCCCTTTTGTTACCAGATCATCCACCAGGGTGCCCAGGTAGCTGGTATGCCGGGGCAGCACCAGCTGGCTTTTGCCCAGAGCGGCGCGGGCGGCGTTCAGGCCCGCCAGCAGTCCCTGCGCGGCGGCTTCCTCATAGCCGGAGGTGCCGTTGAACTGCCCGGCCCCGTACAGCCCCCCTACCGCCTTACATTCCAGCGTAGGCTCCAGGGCGGTGGGGTCGATGCAGTCGTACTCGATGGCATAGGCCGGGCGCAGGATCTCCAGATGCTCAAAGCCCCGGATGCTGTGGTAGAAGGCGTTCTGCACATCCTCCGGCAGGCTGCTGGACGCCCCTTGCAGATACATCTCCTCGGTGTTCTCCCCGCAGGGTTCCACAAAGATGGGGTGACGATCCTTGCCGGCAAAGCGGACGATCTTATCCTCAATGGAGGGGCAGTACCGCGGGCCGATCCCTTCGATCATGCCGCCGTACAGAGGGCTGCGGTGGATGTTGTCTAGGATGATCTTATGGGTCTCCGGGTTCGTATAGGCGATCCAGCAATCCACCCGGTTGTGCATGGGGGCCTCGGTCATAAAGCTGAAGGGCTGCAGCTCTGCATCCGGGTCTCCGGGCTGACGCTCCAGCTTGTCAAAGTCGATGCTGCGGCGGTGGACCCGGGCGGGGGTGCCGGTCTTGAACCGGCGCAGCGGCAGCCCCGCCGCCCGCAGACTTTCGGTAAGGGCACAGGCGGCATGCTGACCGTCCGGGCCGGAGGCATAGCTGGCATCGCCCACAAAGATCCGGCCCCCCAGGTTGGTGCCGGTGGCCAGCACAACGCACTTGGCCCCATACTCAGCGTGCAGCTGGGTGCGCACGCCCTCTACCCTGCCCTGGCGGATCACCAGCTCCACCACTTCGGCCTGATGGATGGCAAGGCCGGGGGTCAGCTCCAGCGCCTGCTTCATATAGGCATGGTAGCGGCTGCGGTCGGTCTGCACCCGCAAAGCGTGCACCGCCGGGCCTTTGCCCTTGTTCAGCATCCGGCTTTGCAGGTAGGTAGCGTCGGCGGCCAGGCCCATCAGCCCGCCCAAAGCGTCCACCTCCCGCACCAGGGTGCCCTTTGCCGCCCCGCCGATGCTGGGGTTGCAGGGCATATTGCCGATGCCGTCCAGGCTCATAGTAAAAATAGCGGTGCGTGCCCCCAGCCGGGCCGCCGCATGGGCGGCCTCGATGCCGGCATGACCCGCGCCGATCACGATCACATCATAATCTGCTAGATGGTTCATATGGTTTTTGCTCCTGTTTTTCCGGGGTCCCTCCCCCCTGTTACTTCCCTACGCAGAACCGCTCAAACACCTGGTCGATCACACGTTCGGAGGCATTTTCCCCCGTCAGCTCACAGAGCGCATCCAGGGCGTCGTCCACACAGACGGACACGGCATCCAGGCCAAAGCCCCCGGCCGCTGCGTCCAGCGCACTGGCCAGCGCATCCCGGGCGCGGGTGGCGGCAAACAGCTGCCGCTGCCCGGACAGGCAGGCCGCATGGGGGTCCACCTTCTGGGTCCCCAGCACCCGGGCCACCGCTGCCTCGATAAGCTTCCGTGCGCCCGGATCCTGGCAGGACACCGGCAGCAGGATGGAAAAATACGGGGCCACGGCCTCGGCATCAAACAAGGTAGGCCGGTCCTCCTTGTTCACCAGCGCAATGGCGGGGCGTCCGGCGCAGCGGGCCGCCAGCTCCAGGTCCTGCGCTGTCAGCGGCTCGGAGCCATCGAACACCGCCAGGATCAGCCCGGCTTCCTCCAGCTTTTTCCAGCTGCGGCGGATGCCCTCGGCCTCGATCTGGTCCTGGGTCTTGCGCAGGCCCGCCGTATCAAACAGATTCAGCCGCACCGACCCCAGCTGCACCGCCTGCTCCACCACATCCCGGGTGGTGCCGGGCACCGGTGCTACAATGGCCCGGTCAAACCCGGCCAGCAGGTTCAGCAGGGTGGATTTGCCTGCATTGGGGCGGCCCAGGATGGCACAGTCCACCCCCTCCCGCAGAACAGCGCCTGCGTCGTAGCCGTCGATCAGCGCATCCAGGGCTGCTTTTGCCTGGGTGAGCTGGGCGGTCAGAGTCTCCGTCTCCAGAGCAGGCACGTCCTCCTCCGGAAAATCCACCCAGGCGGCCAGGTGGGCGCGCAGCGCCGTCAGCATCTCCTTCTGCCCCCCGATGGCCCGGGCCAGCGCTCCATCCAGCGCGGCATTGGCCAGCGCAGCCCCCTGCCGCCCCTGGGCAGAGATCAGGTCGGCCACAGCTTCCGCCTGGGTCAGGCTGAGCTTCCCGTTCAAGAAAGCGCGGCGGGTATACTCGCCCGGGGCAGCGGGCGCCGCACCTGCGGCAATGCAGCTTTCCACCAGGCGGCGTGCCACCGCAGTGCCGCCGTGACAGGACAGCTCCACCACATCCTCCCCGGTATAGCTGTGGGGCGCCCGGAAGAACAAGGCCACTCCCTGATCAAAACTCTCCCCGTCCTCCACAAAACTGCCGAACAATGCGGTATAGCCCTTGGCATCCTGCACACGCTTGGCCGGGTTCTGCGGACGGAACACCTGCTGTGCCACAGCATAGCTCTCCGGCCCGGACAAACGCACCACCGCAATGCCCCCCGCTCCCGGCGCTGTGGCAATGGCGGCGATCGTGGAATGTTGCATACTCTCTCCCCCTTTTTTCTGGTTTACGGCCTATATTGTACCACGAAGCGCCGAAAAAGAAAACGGGTGGAAGGGGCAGGTTTTCCACCTTCTTTCTTTTTATTGTGGAAAAACCCACCCTCCAGGCCACAGAAAAGGCCGGCCCCGAAGGGCCGGCCTTGCAGCTAAAGAACAGGTTTTGGGGGCAAAGGGTCACTTCACCGCAGCCAGGTCCGCCTCGGTGACGGCTGCGCCCGGCAGGGTGCGGCTGGTGGAGCTGCCCGGCAGGGGCATCTTGCCCTCGGCCAGCAGTTTCAGGGCCTGGGCACGCTTTGCCTCGTCCCAGTTCGTGCCCACCAGCTTCCAGTTGTTGTTGACCTTGGGCTGGATGACCCCGCCCTTGACGGTGCGGATGTATTCTCCCAGCAGCTCCCGGATGCCGCCCAGATCGCCCCGGACATCGATCTCCAGCAGCTTGGGCAGCGGCTCGCCGGGGGCAAAGATATCCGCTGCGATCAGCAGCTGGGTGGTGGCGCGGTAGTTGTTCACCGCTACGGTGAATACCTCCTCATCCCGCACGGGAGAGCCGTCCGGCCAGGTCAGGTTACGGATGCGGCCGCCCGGCTCCTGGGAGACGTCGATCTCATAATTCACGCCCTCAAAGGCATCGTACAGATAATAGCGGGTGGACGGGTCAAAGGCCACGGTCAGGTCACCGGGGACCCAGGTCTTGAAGAAGCCTGCCGACCACTCCATAAAGCTGCGCAGCTGGGCACCGTTCATCTCCAGCTTGTACAGGGTGTTCTGATAGGTATAGATGCTGGCGGTATCGCACTTGCGGATGGGGCCTTCCTTCATCTGGGAGGTCATGGAGGTCAGGGCTGTTGCCGACACCTTGGCGCCGGTGTAGTACATCTGCACCTCGTTGATGAAGTCCAGCAGAGCGGTGTCCTGCACCATCGGCTGCGGGATGTTCACCACATCATTCTCCGGGGCCATATTGCCGCCCCGCAGCTCACCGATCAGGGTCTCTGCGTCCGCCTTGGCCCGGGCATCGTACCCGGCCAGCTGCTGGCTCAGGGCGGCATCGGCGGGCAGATCCTTCATGGAGACGATCTCCGAAGTGCGCTGGTCGATGCTCCAGCCGCCGTCCCACTTGCGCTTGAGCTGCAGGTGGATCTCGGACAGGGTGGAGGCATTGCCGCTGTTCTCCACCACCAGCACCCCGTTGATCATCTCACCGGGAACGCTGCGGTGGCCGTGAGCGGCCACGATCACATCAAATTCCGGGCAGGCTTCGGCCAGATCCCGTGCGCCGGAGCCGTACACTCCATACTCGCTCTCGGGGTCCATATGCATCACGCCCAGCAGCACGTCCACCTGACCCCGCAGCTGCTTTGTCAGCTTGCGGCACTCATCCACGGGGTTGGTCACGGTCCAGCCCTCCAGGTTTTTGGAGTCCCAGCGGGTAATGTTGGGGGTAACCATGCCGATGACGCCCACCTTGACCCCCTGCTTGTTCAGGATGGTATAGCCATCTGCCAAGGGGGTGCCGTCCGGTGCATAGACGTTGCCCACCAGCACCTTGGCCTTTTGCTGGGCAATGACCCGCTTCAGGGTGTCCATGCCAAAGTTGAACTCGTGGTTGCCGGTGACCCAGACATCGTAGCCGATGGCGTTCATCCCGGCAGACATCGGGTGCATCTCATCCTGCAAAAACAGCTCTGCCGAGTTGCCCTGGATGGTGTCGCCTGCGTCCACCACAATGGTGGAGGGGGTGCGCCGCTGCGCAATGGCGGCGGCCTGCTGTGCCACGCTGCCGGAGGTATCGGCCTTGTTGGCCGCATAGTCCCAAGGCAGGAAACGGCCATGGGTATCGCTGGTGGCCAGGATCTGCAGGTCCATCTGCAAGGGCCACAGGCAGGCAGAGGCGGCGGGTGCGCCGCCGGCGACCGCTGCTGCAGCGGCAGAAACACCTGCAGCCTGCAAGAAGGTACGGCGGGTGATCTTTTTGTTGGGCATAGGATCTACCTCTCTTTGTTATTCTGTGCGTTGTTATTCTGTGCGCCGTGTCTCAGAGAGTGAAGGTTCTCCCCGGACAGCCGGTGCAATAGTACGACCTTGGCGAGGGAATACATATTCAGTATATTCCTGTTTTGCGCCCTTGGCAATTCGCAATGTGGAGAAAAAACGACTATAGTTTCGGAACTTTCACTGATTTTGGACGCAAATCTCTCCGGATTTGCACCCGATTTTGCCTTATGCCTACATTTCTGCGCTTTTTAAGGCAGCTCAACCAGACTCTGGTCGTCGTTTTGACGAGTATTGGTATATCAATTCCGGCCTTCTGCTGAATTTATCCTTGTGTTCTTTACAACTTTTTCACAATATGATAGGCTTTTTCGTAGCATCGGGCCGACCCCGGGCTGTGCCGCTGCACACGCAGCCCCTCTGGTTGGTCTCAAAACGGACTGTATCTGTCTATGGAAGCTCTACTTGTTGGAAATGAAAGGAGCATTTATACTCATGAGAATCAAAAAACGCCTTTTGTCCCTGGCGTGCGCTGTGATGATGTTCTGCACGGTGCCTGTTCTGTCCACGTTTGCCTGCTTCGGCCTGGGCAACGCAAAGCCCGCTGAGCCGGAGACCCCGGTGGTCCACACCGATGCCGAGGTCCAGGCTATGGTCGCCCAGGAGCTGGCCCTCTCCCGTGAAGTGGCCTTTTACCCCGCTGCCTACCGCGGCGATTTTGACCAGTTCTATGTTGCTTTCCACAAGCTGTCCCGTGCTCAGTACGAGAAGGTGGACGGCGCTGCCCAGCCGGGCATCAATGCCTCTCACTACGACCTGTGCAAGGAGCTGACCGCCCGCCGCGAGAGCCTGCGCCAGGTGGCTGACCCCAAGAGCACCGTTTGGGAGATCTGGGGCGAGAACATGGCTGTGGAAGATCCCCTGCCCACCAACTGGGACAACTGCTACGATAACCCGGGCTTCCGTCCCTTCCTGAACCCGTACCTGCTGCGTGACCAGAGCAAGGTCAAGGGCAATGTCATCATCATTGCCGGCGGCGGCTCCAACCACCGCAACAACGTGGTGGAGGGCTACCCCGTGGCAAAGTTCTTCAACAAGAACGGCTACAACGCCTTTGTGCTGCAGCGCCGTGTCCGCCCCTACGCCGCTGATGATCAGTATCTGGATCTGGCCCGTGCGATCCGCTACATCCGCCACTATGCAGATGAAAAGGGCATCGGCAACGCCGACACCATCATTACCTGCGGCTTCTCCGCTGGCGGCATGAACATCATGAGCGCCATTGCCAAGCAGTATGGCCATGTGACCCCGGATACCGTCTACCCCAACTACGTCTGCGACGCAGTGGACGCCGAGAGCGCCGATATGACCATTGCCATCCCGGTGTACGGCCTGTTCACCACTGGCCTGGACTTCTCTCAGAACCCCAACCTGCCTGCCGTGTTCGGCGTTGTGGGCCAGAAGGACCCCCTGTCCGGCGGCATCCTGGGCTGCGTGCCTGCGGCATCCAAGACCTTCCCCGATTTCAGCTTCTACCTGGCACCGGACGCCGTCCACGGCGTTGGCCTGGGCGATGGCACCGCAAACTATGTGGATGCTTATACCCAGATCGCACAGTGGCCGGAAATGGCGATCAACTTCATTGAGAGCCGCCTGGGCCTGCAGGAAAAGACCTACGAGAAGGGTGCAGTCGGCTTCGCTTGGTAAGCCGCATACGAATGGGAGAGTTTTCCCCCGTTTGACCTGAACCTTGTGGAAAATCCAAACGCCCGCAGTGAAAACTGCGGGCGTTTTTTGTGTTTGGAGAGATGAACCCTCTCCGTCCAGCTGTTCCCCTTTTTGTCGCCGGGCGGGAGAGGGTTGCTGCCGGGAAGAACCCTCTCAGTCGCCTACGGCGACAGCTCCCCCGAGAGGGGGAGCCCTTGGCAGAACCGGCAGGTTTCGTCCTCATTCGTCACCGGCAGGAAGAAGTCAGCCGATAAGCGGTAAGCTTTTCGCCCTTGCCAAAGCCTCTCCCTTTCGGGAGAGGTGGCACGGCGGAGCCGTGCCGGAGAGGGTGCCCCCCAACAGCAAAAAAGCCAGCTTGTCCCCTCCCCTTTTACGGGGCAGACAAGCTGGCTTTCGTATTTTTATTCAGGGGCAGAGCTTACAGCTCGATCTTGCCAAAGCCCAGACCCTCAAAGTCGTCCACACGCTCGGTGCGCTTGGGTGCTACCGGCTCGGCGCTGGCGGCGTCCCGGGGGGCATAGGTGCGCTCCGGCACGCTGGAGGGACGAGGACCACGGCTGGGACGGGAGCCGCGGTAACCGCCGCCGGAGCGGCGCTGGCCGTCGTTCTCGTACCGGCGGGAGTTTCCATTGCCACGGCGCTGGCCGCCGCCAGAACGGCGGGGACGGCGCTCTGCGCTGTCGTTCTGGGCAGCGGGGTCGGTGGAGTAGATCACCACACGGCGATCCCGGCCCTCGCCCTTGCTCTCACTGCGCACACCCTCCATGCTGCTGATGGCAGAATGGATGATCCGGCGCTCGTAGGGGTTCATGGGTTCCATTGCAAAGCTGCGGCCGGTGCGGCGCACCTTGGCGCCGATGCGCTGTGCCAGAGCGGTCAGGTCGCTTTCCCGCTTGCCGCGGTAGCCAGCCACATCCAGGCCCAACTTGATATAATCGCCCTCCAGGCGGTTTGCCACCAGGCTGGCCAGGTAGGACAGGCTCTCCATGGTCTCGCCGCGGCGGCCGATCAGGGCGCCCAGCTTCTCACCATCCAGACAAATGATGGTGGCCTCCCCCTTCTGCACGGCGCTGAACTGCACGTCCTGCACGCCCATCTTCTCAATGACCTCTTTCAGATAGGCCACTGCAGCGGCCACCTTGGGGTTCGAGTCGATCTCGATGGGCTGTTCCTCCAGCTCCGCTTCCGGCTGGACTGCGGCCAGCTGCTCCGGCTCTTCCGGCTGTGCCTGGACTTCCGGCTCGGGCTGCTCCGGCTGCGGCTCCACAGCGGCGACCGGCTCCTGGGGCAGCTGCTCTGCCTCCGGCTGGACGGGGGCGGCAGCAGGCTGCACCTCCACCTCCGGCACGGGTGCCAGGTCCGGCTCTTCCACCGACACCCGAACCTTTGCGGGGATCAGCTTCAAGCCCAGAAAACCAGTTTTCTGGGGCATTTCCAGCACTTCAAAGCTCACATTCAGCGCATCGGCCTCCACACCCAGCTGGGCGCAGGCTTTTGCACGAGCTTCCTCCACCGTTTTGCCGGTGGCTTCCAGGGTACGGATCATAGGGCTTAGTCCTCCTTTTTCTGTTCCAGCTCGGACAGCGGAACGGTGCGCTCGTCCTTGTACCGCTCAGCATCCAGCTGGCGGGCATACTCCAGACGGCGCTTGTTCATCTCGCTGGCAGAGATCTGTTTTTCCTCAACTTTGCCGGTCTTTTCGTCCTTGACCTGGATCGTGGTGCTCTTGACGCCGCGGCGCTCTTCCTTGCGGCGGGCAGCGATCTCGGCAGCCACCTGGGCCTTCATCTTATCAGGGTCATAGATCTTGCGCATCACCAGGCTCTGCACGGTCATGATGATATTGGAGATCACGTAGTACAGGGAGAATGCGCAGGGCACGGTAAAGCAGAAGAACAGGTAGGTCAGGGGCATGATGTACATCATGATCTTCATGCCGCCCTGCATCTCCTGGCCGGAGGCCTTCATGCTGATGTGGGTGGAGATGAACATGGTAACGATCGCCAGGATGGGGAAGATCAGCAGGGGCAGGTTCTCTGCCTGGAAGCTCCACTGGGGCACCTGGGTCAGGTCGATGCCAAAGAAGTCCATGTGCTGGCCGAACTCAGCGATCTTGGCCAGCTGCTCTGCGGAGAATGCAGCAGAAACCGTGGACTCGCCTGCCAGCACCTGGGCAATGATGTTGGTGTCCCGGGTGACCATGGTAAAGCTGATGCCCAGGTTCGTCAGAGCGGCGCCGGCAGTCTCCAGCGCCTCGGCGCTGATCTGGAAGATGCGCTGCAGCGGGTGGTACACCACCTCGATAACGCCGAACATCACCAGGAAGTTGACCAGCATGGGCATACAGCCGGAAGTGGGGCTGTAGCCGTAATCCCGCTGGAGCTTGAGCAGCTCTTCCTGCTGTTTTTCCGGCTTATCCTTGTACTTTTTCTGGATGTCCATGATCATGGGCTGGAAAGCGGACATCTTGGCCATGCTCTTCTGCTGGTTCAGCTGCAGGGGGATCTTGATGAGGTTGATCAGCAGCGTGAACAGAATGATGTCCCAGCCGTAGTTCGGGATCAGGTTGTAGATCCACTCCATGACGTAGCCCAAAGGCCAACCGAGGATGTATAAAGGGTTCATAGCTTCGTCCATTCTGCCCTGCCTGTGGCGCAGGGCTTTTGTATTTTTTATCGTAGGACGCGCGGCCCACAGTGCCGCGCGTCATGAGAGGCTGTGTTGGTCCCCGGTCTGCCGGGGCGTTATTTTCCACCTTTTGTCCTGTGCCTTGTGGAAAACAGCCGGGACGGAGAGAGGCTTCTCTCCGGGCTGCGCCAGGAGCCAGGCGGGGGCACGGGGTCATAGCCCCAGCGCCCCAGGGGGTTGCACCGGCCGACCCGCCAGATGGTCAGCAAAAGGCCCTTGATGCAGCCATGGGTCTGGATGGCCTGGATGCCGTAGCTGCTGCAGGTGGGCGAGAAGCGGCATTTGCGGCTGCCCAGCGCCGGGCTGATGTACCGCTGATACAATCGGATCAGCTGGCACAGCCCCTGCTGTGCGGCCTGCCGCAGGCGGGTGCGCTTCATTTCCGGTGCTTGGCCGGGGGTACCGTAGCCGGGGGCTTTGCGCCCGGGGCAAGGGCCTTGTCCGGCAGGCCCGCCTGGGCAAACAGCCGGGCCACTGCCCCGCTGAGCTGCCAGCTCTTCATCCGCGGGGTGGAGCTGCGGGCTACAAATACCAGATCGTACCCGCCGATGTTGTAATCCAGATGTTCATCAATGGCCGCTTTCATCACGCGGCGGGCGCGGTTGCGCTGTACGGCATGGCCCACCTTTTTGGTGGCGGTCAGCCCCACCCGGGTGCGGCGGCCCTTGGTCTTGAACACGTACAGGACCAGCGCAGGGTGTACATAGGATCGGCCGCGGGCATACACCCGGCCAAACTCACTGTTGCGTCGGAGCGGACGGTATCGCATCCCTTCGGCGCCTCCTTTCCCATAGCCTTTGGCGGGGCTTTGCCCCAAAAGGGCAGAACTGTCCCCTTTTCACCAATGCTCTTTCCAGTATATCAAAAATCAGCGTACTTTGAAAGTGCGTTCCGGCGTTTTTTTCGCCAATTCTTTTAAAGAAATTTCGGTCAATCTGCTCAAATGACAGCCGCGCACAGAATACATCTTTCCCACTTTTGCGGCAGACCTCTGCAAAAAGCGGCAGCATCTCCCCTGCCCGCCCCGCAGCCACCCTGCGCCGTGCAATAAAATAAGACCGCCAAGCTCAATGTCGGCGGTCTTTTTGCGCATCATTTCCTGCGCTGCGCCCTGCGCCCAAAGCTGGTGCAGGATCAGACAGTCAGGCTCTTGCGGCCCTTTGCACGGCGGGCAGCGATGACCTTGCGGCCGTTCTTGGTGCTCATGCGGGTCAGGAAGCCGTGGACCTGCTTGCGCTGACGCTTCTTGGGCTGAAAGGTTCTCTTCATAGTGGTATCCTCCGTAAAAACTCGTCCCCTGTATGGGGTCTGCTTCTTTGAGTCCCAGATGGGGACAGGCTTGCAATTCAACAGTATATCGCATCAAATCCCATTCTGTCAAGCTCTTTTTTGCCTTTTGGTCAACTTTTGCCCAAACTTTTATGTGAAAAGGTTTTCCACTTTTTCACCCATTCCCGGTGGAAAACTGTTTTAACCCCACATCTTGTGTCCATACTTTGCCCAGAACACAAGAGCGATGCAGCGGCTAAATTTATGTATATTAAATTACTTTATAGTAATATAGACGCACAGCTGTTTTTGTGGTATACTTACGGAGTATCAGCATGATTGTTGAAAACTTCGACCGATCTAATGGAGTGGATGTTTTATGGATTCTTTCAAGGACGTTTTAGAGGCTGCCCAGAGCTACTGCAAAGCGCAGATGGCCGAGCCGACGTATAACCTGTACATCGACGGGCTCGAGCCGATCAGCTTTGAGGATTCGAGCCACATCACCCTGTCGGTGCGCAACGACTTTATCTGCAAGATCGTTACCGACCGCTACCTGGGCCTGCTGAAGGAGGCATTCAAGGCTGTATTGGGCTTTGACGTGGATATTACCCTGGTGGTGCCCAGCACCCCGCCCCACGAGGTGCTGCTGTCCCAGCAGTACGAGGCCAACCCCTCCTCCCCCCAGGGCAATTACGAGTTCACTTTCGAGAACTTCATCAAAGGCCCGTCCAACCAGTTTGCCTTTGCGGCAGCCCAGGCTGTGGCGGCCAACCCTTCCGGAGCCTATAACCCCCTGTTTATCTACGGCGGGTCCGGCCTGGGCAAGACCCACCTGCTGACCGCAATCCAGACCGAGATCAAGCGCACCCATCCGGACTTTGTCATCATGTACGTCACCTGCGAGCAGTTCACCAACGAGCTGATCGCCGCCATCCGGGCGGGCAGCACCGAGGACTTCCGCATGAAATACCGGGCCGCCGACCTGCTGCTGGTGGACGATATCCAGTTCATCGCCGGCAAGGAGTCCACCCAGGAGGAGTTCTTCCACACCTTCAACTCCCTGCACGACGTACACAAGCAGATCGTCATCGCCTCCGACCGCCCGGCCAAGGAGATCAAGAGCCTGGAAGAGCGGCTGCGCACCCGTTTTGAGTGGGGCCTGACCGCCGACGTGCAGCCGCCGGACTTTGAGACCCGGGTGGCCATCGTCAAGCGCAAGGCAGAGCTTCTGCATCTGGACCTGCCGGAGGATGTGGCAGAGTTCATTGCCAACCACCTGAAAAACAACATCCGCCAGCTGGAGGGCGCCGTCAAAAAGCTGAACGCCTATTATATGCTGGAGGGCATCCAGCCGGTGATCAGCGTGGCCCAGAACGCCATCAAGGACATCCTGAACGAGACCCAGCCGGTGCCTGTGACCATCGAGAAGATCGTGGGCGAAGTCTCCCGCACCTTCAACGTCTCCCCGGCCGATATCCGGGGCACCAAGCGCAACGCCGGCGTAGCCGCTGCCCGTCGGGTGGCCATCTACATCCTGCGGGAGGTCACCGGCATGAGCATGGAGGAGATCGGACGGGAATTCTCCGGCCGGGACCACTCCACCATCGTTTACTCCCTCAAGACCATTGAGCGGGACATGAAAAACGACCAGCACCTGCGGGAGACGGTCAGCGACATCATCAAGAATGTCCGGGCCTGATGCGCCTTTTCACGCCCTGATTTTCCACCCCAGGCCCAAAATATGGGGAGAAAAAGGCCGCAAACCCCGATTTTTGTCCAAGATATTGTGGTGAAAAGCAGAAGCTTTCCACTCTTTCCACCAAGTTTTCAACATTCAACTTCTGTTTTGCACATGCCGCGTGGAAAAAAAGCGCACACACCCCCTTTCCACAACTCTTCCACAGCGCCATCCCCAAAACAGAGACCCCAAAAAATCCGCATGGCGGCTAAGCGAAGGCGAGTTTTCAACACCCTCCCCAGCCCCTACTACTGTTACTACAACAAGTACAATAAGAAACAGGGCAAAAAGCCCTGCATCCAGCAGCAAACGATGCGGACTCTTTGGGGAAAAAGAATTAAGCAGCCTTCCGGCCGCGGACTGCGGACCGAAAGCGGCCAAAGATCCGGCAGAAAAGAGCGAAAAGTTGACCCGCCTCCGTGTGTGCGGTTTTGCCAGTTGCACCAGGGAAACAGCGGGCGCAGCCCGGACAGAAGCCCCCTTCCCCCAGCCGCACGGGACCCGGAGCGGCCCTTCCCTGCTGCGGTCCGGCAGCAAAGCCTCCCGCCGAGCACTGCCAGCGAACGCTGCGTGGCCCATCCCGAGCCGCCCAGGAGCGCAGAAACCGTTCTGGATGATCCATAAAAATTGGAAATCGTCCGGCACTGACTGGAAAATGCGGCCGGCAAAAATGGAAATTCGGCCGGGGCTTTCTGCCAATTTCCAGCCCGGCAGCAGACACCGGAAACACCCCCGGAGCTGCCCCGGGGACGGAAAAAGACCCCTCTGCCGAGTGTATAAATATTCAAAATATTGTGAATACAGGTGCGGGGCGCCGCAGGCCGTCCGGCGGAAGCCCCTGCGAAAAAAGGAACAAACTCTCGATAAAAAGGAGATAGACCACTTTGAATATCATTTGTGATAAGACTCTGCTGTCTGCCGCCATCGACGGTGTGTCCAAGGCGGTGACCCTGCGCTCTACCATTCCGGTGCTGGAGGGCATCCTGCTGAAGGCCGAGGGCTTCCAGCTGACCTTGACCGGCTATGACCTGGAAATGGGCATCGTTACCACCATCGAAGCCAATGTAAAGGAACCGGGCGAGATCGTGCTGAACGCTAAGCTGCTGAGCAGCATGGTGAGCCGGATGCCGGCGGGCCAGATCTCCATCGTGTCCACCGACAGCGGCAAGACCAAGATCGAGAGCGGCGTGGCGCAGTTCGAGATCCAGTCCCTGCCGGCGGCGGATTTTCCGGATCTGCCCAACACCGGCGCAGACGAGACCCTGACCTTGCCGACCGGGGTGTTCCGGGATATGATCGACCGCACCCTGTATGCAGTGAGCCAGGACGAGAAAAAGCCCGCTCACACCGGTGAGCTGTTTGAGATCGAGCCGGACAAACTGACCCTCGTGGCCCTGGACGGCTACCGGCTGGCCATCGTGGAGCGGCCGGTGCAGGCGGTGAAGGATATCCGCATCATCGTGCCCAGCAAGACCATGACCGAGGTGAGCCACCTGCTGCCCAACGACGACCAGGAGCTGGTGCACATCTGCGCCAACCGCCGGTATGTGGTGTTCATGACCGGCGGATACACCATCATGAGCCGCTTGATCGAGGGCGAGTTTTTGAACTACCGCAACGTGATCCCGGAGGGCAGCCGCACCCGGGTGACCCTGGATGTCAAGGAGTTTGTGGAGACCATCGAGCGCGCCTCCCTCATCATCACCGAGCGGCTGAAAAACCCGCTGCGGATCAGCTTTTCCGGCGGCCGGGTGGTGGTGCGCTGCCAGACCAACCTTGGCCGGGTGGTGGACGAGTTCGGCGCCCAGTGCGAGGGCGAGGAAGTGGAGATCGGCTTTAATAACCGGTATCTGCTGGATGCGCTGCGCAACGCCCGCACCGACCAAGTACGCATGGAGCTGAGCGGCCCTTTGAGCCCGGTCAAGGTGCTGCCCGCAGAGGGACAGGACTTTTTGTACCTGGTGCTGCCGGTGCGGTTCAAGAACGATTAAGGGGGAACTTTGATGCAGAAGATTTTGATCCATACGCCCTTTATCAAGCTGGATGCCCTGCTGAAATACGCCGGGCTGTGTGAGACCGGGGGCGAAGCCAAGGAGCGTGTGCAGGCCGGGGATGTGCTGGTAAACGGCCAGGTCTGCCAGATGCGGGGCAAAAAATGCCTGCCCGGGGATGTGATCACCCTGGACGGCCAGTCGGTCGAGATCGGCCAGGGCCGCTGATCCATGCGTCTGGAGTGGCTGGAGGTAGAAAACTACCGCAACATTGCCCACGCCCAGCTGGACCCTGGCGATGAGCTGACCGTTCTGTGCGGTGACAACGGCCAGGGCAAGACCAACCTTCTGGAAGCCATCTGGCTGCTGACCGGGGGCAAGAGCTTCCGGGGCGGCAAGGACGCAGAGCTGGTGCGCCGGGGGCAGCCCTTTGCGGTGCTCTCGGCCCGGACCCGGGCGGAGGATGCCCAGGAGGACAAACAGGTCCGGCTGACGGTGGGTCTGCCGGGCACCCAGCGGCCGGGGCGGTATGCCTCGCTGGGGGCATCTGCGCCCAGACGGGCGGCGGCGCTGGCCGGCAGCTTTCCGGCTGTGGTGTTCGACCCCGGACATCTGAGCCTGGTAAAAGGCGCACCGGAAGGGCGCAGACGCTTTTTGGATGGGGCGCTTTGCCAGATGTACCCCGGGTATCTGGCGGTATACCGGCGGTATGTCCGGACGCTGCAGCAGAAAAATGCGCTGCTGCGCCGCACTGCGGCCCCCCGGCCCTATGCCGAGACGGCGGCGCTTTTGGAGGTGCTGAACCGGGAGCTGGCGGCCCAGGGCGAGCTGGTGCAGCAGCGCAGGCGGGCCTACCTGGCACTGCTGGGGCCGCTGGCCTGCGGCTACTATGCTGAGCTGAGCCGCGGGGCCGAAAAACTGGAGATCCACTATGCCGCCCGGTTTGAACCCGGCGCATTGGGGGCGCTTTTGCAGGCCCGCCAGCAGGAAGAGCTGCGGGCCGGGCAGAGCCTGTACGGCCCCCACCGGGAGGACCTGGAGCTGCTTTTGGATGGACAGAGCGCCCGGGTCTACGCCAGCCAGGGCCAGCAGCGCAGCGTGGCTTTGAGCCTGAAATTGGCCGAGGCAGCCGCTGCCGCCCAGATCACGGGGGAACAGCCGGTGATGCTGCTGGACGATGTGCTCAGCGAGCTGGACGACCACCGGCAGCAGTATCTGCTGACCCGGATGCGGGAGAAACAGACCTTTGTGACCAGCTGCGACGGCTCCAGCTTCCAGAAAGCCAAGGGCCGGGTGTACCGGGTCCGGGGCGGTGTGCTGGAGGCGCTGTAAGGCAGCGTCTGCGCCAAGGAGGGAGAACGGTGTATCTGTATCTGGGCCGGGGCTATGTGCTCCATGAGCGGGACCTGATCGGCATCTTCAACCTGGAGACCACCACCATCTCTCCCCGGGGACGGGAGTTTTTGGACTATGCCCAAAAAAACGGTGCGGTGGTGAGCCTGTCGGACGAGCTGCCCCAAAGCTATGTGCTGGCGGACAGCCCGGTGGATACGGTGTACCTGTCCGAGCTGTCCCCCGCGGCGCTGCGCAAGCGGGCGCAGAAAAAAGCATGGGAGGAGTGAACACACCCTCCCTCTGCCGCAAAAATATACACAGAAACGCCAAAACAGCGGAAAAAGGATGCACTGGTATCCGATATGCCGCTTTGCTATAATCAGAGACGAAAACCGAACAAGCAAAAGGGAGAATGGATATGGCAGAAGAGATCATTACTGCGACCAATGCCGATACCGCTACCGACCACGAGTACAACGCCAGCGAGATCCAGGTGCTGAAAGGCCTGGAGGCGGTGCGCAAGCGGCCGGGTATGTATATCGGCTCCACCGGCGAGCGGGGCCTGCACCATCTGGTGTACGAGATCGTGGACAACGCCATCGACGAGGCGCTGGCCGGTTACTGTGACCATATTGAGGTCAAGATCCTGGAAGGCGATCTGATTCAGGTGACCGACAACGGCCGTGGCATCCCGGTGGATATCCAGGCCGACACCGGCCTGCCGGCAGTGACGGTGGTGTACACCATCCTGCACGCAGGCGGCAAGTTTGGCGGCGAGAACTCCGGCTACAAGGTGGCCGGCGGCCTGCACGGCGTGGGCGCTTCGGTGGTGAACGCCTGCTCCGAGTGGCTCACCGTCAACGTGCGCCGCGACGGCCACGAGTACGAGCAGACCTTCCGCCGCGGCGACCCGGACGGCCCGCTCAAGTGCATCGGCACCGTAGCCGACGGCGTCACCGGCACCCGGGTCACCTTCAAGCCGGACCCGGAGATGTTCAAGGAGACCACCCATTTCGACTTTGACACCCTGGAAAAGCGCCTGCGGGAAGAGAGCTTCCTGAATGCGGGCCTGCGCATCACCCTGCGGGATGAGCGGGAGCTGTATGCCCCCATGCTGGAGGACGGCCAGCAGGCCGAGCCGGATTACCGCACCGAGACCATGTGCTACGAGGGCGGCATCCGCAGCTTTGTCTCCTACCTGGGCGAAAAGCGCAAGCTGGACGTGCTGCACCCCAACGTCATCTACCTCAAGGGCCAGACCGACCGCGGCATGGCAGAGATCGCACTGCAGTACAATTCCAGCTACAACGAGCTGCTGCTGAGCTTTGCCAACAACGTCAACACCCCGGACGGCGGCACCCACGAGGAGGGCTTCAAGAACAGCCTGACCCGCGTGTTCAACGATTACGGCCGCAGCCATGGCCTGCTGAAGGATAAGGACGAGAACCTGTCCGGTGCAGACGTGCGCGAGGGCCTGATCTGCGTGATCTCTGTCAAGTTGCAGGAGGCGGAGTTTGAGGGTCAGACCAAGGCAAAGCTGGGCAACACGGAGATCCGCACCCTTGTTTCCAACATGGTCTACTCCAAGCTGATGGAATTCTTTGAGGAGAACCCCGGCGTGGCAAAGGCCATCTTTGAAAAGGCCACCCAGGCCGCCCGCGCCCGCGCCGCTGCCAAAAAGGCCCGCGAACTGGTGCGCCGCAAGAGCGCATTGGAGACCAGCCGGATGCCCGGCAAGCTGGCAGACTGCCGCGAAAAAGACCCCAGCCGCACCGAAATCTTCATCGTCGAGGGCGACTCTGCAGGCGGTTCCGCAAAAATGGGCCGCGACTCGGCCATTCAGGCCATCCTGCCGCTGTGGGGCAAGATGCTGAACGTGGAAAAGGCCCGCGCCGATAAAATTTACGGCAACGACAAGCTGATGCCCGTTGTACTGGCACTGGGCTGCGGCATTGGTGACGAGTTCGATATCTCCAAGCTGCGCTACGATAAAGTGTTCATCATGGCCGATGCCGATGTGGATGGCTCCCACATCTGCACCCTGATGCTCACCTTCTTCTTCCGCTATATGCGCCCGCTCATTGAGCAGGGCCATGTGTATGTGGCCCAGCCGCCTCTGTTCAAGGTGCAGAAGGGCAACACCATCAAGTACGCCTACAACGATGCCGAAATGGCCGTGCTTTCGCAGGAAATGCCCGGCGCAAAGGTGAACCGCTATAAGGGCCTTGGTGAGATGAACCCCGAACAGCTGTGGGAGACCACCATGAACCCCGATAACCGCGTGATCGTGCAGATCACCATTGACGATGCAGAAAAGGCCGACGAAGCCTTTACCATCTTGATGGGCGATCAGGTGGAGCCGCGCCGCCGCTTTATCGAGACCAACGCCCAGTACGCAAAGCTGGACGTGTAATTGGAGGAAACAATGGAAGAAGATTATGTGATGATACCGGGCAGCGGAACCAAAAAGATCATCCGCGATGTGAAAAAGGAGATCGAGACCGCATTCTTGGACTACTCCATGTCGGTCATCGTGTCCCGCGCCCTGCCCGATGTGCGCGACGGTTTGAAGCCTGTTCACCGCCGCATTCTGTACACCATGCACGAGCGCGGCAACGACCCCAGCCATCCCTACCGCAAATCTGCCGACACCGTTGGTGCGGTGCTGGGTTCCTACCATCCCCACGGCGACGCATCGGTCTACGATGCCATGGTCCGTCTGGCACAGGACTTCTCTCTGCGCTATCCGCTGGTGGATGGTCAGGGTAACTTTGGTTCTGTGGATGGCGACCCCCCGGCTGCCTACCGTTACACCGAGGCCCGCATGAGCCGCATGGCGGTGGAGATGCTGACCGATATCGAGAAGGACACCATCGACTGGGACCCCAACTTTGACGAGACCAAGAAGGAACCCAGCGTGCTGCCCTGCCGCTTCCCCAACCTGCTGGTCAACGGCAGTCAGGGCATTGCGGTCGGCATGGCCACCAACATCCCGCCCCACAACCTGAGCGAGGTCATTGACGGCTGCATCGCCTATATCGACGATCCGGATATCGACCTGCCCGGCCTGATGGAATACATCAAGGGCCCGGACTTCCCCACTGCCGGCATCATCATGGGCCGCAGCGGCATCCGCGCCGCCTACGCCACCGGCCGGGGCAAGATCACCCTGCGGGGCCGCGCCACCATCGAGGAGACCAAGAACGGCCGCACCCAGATCATCATTACGGAAATTCCGTATATGGTCAACAAGGCCCGCCTCATCGAGAACATGGCCGACCTTGTCAAGGAGAAGCGCATTGAGGGCATCACCGGCCTGAACGATGAGACCAACCGCAAGGGCATGCGCATCGTGGTGGACATCCGCAAGGACGCCAATGCACAGGTCATCCTGAACCAGCTGTACCAGTACACCCAGCTGCAGGATACCGTGGGCGTTATCATGCTGGCCATCGACCACAAGGTGCCGAAAGTCCTCACCCTGAAGCAGATGCTTCAGAAATACGTGGAATTTCAGGACGAGGTGGTGCGCCGCCGCACCCAGTACGACCTGAAAAAGGCCAAGGAGCGCGCCCACATTCTGGAAGGCCTGAAGAAGGCCACCGACATCGTGGACGAGCTGATCGCCACCATCCGCGCCTGCAAGGGCGGCATGGCAGAGGCCAAGGCTGCCATCATGGAGCAGTTCGGCTTTGATGACCCGCAGGCAGATGCCATCGTCAAGCTGCAGCTGGGCCGTCTGGCCGGTCTGGAGATCCTCAAGATCGAGGAAGAGCTTGCCAGCCTGCAGGCCAAGATCGAGAACTGGGAAGCCATTCTGGCCGACGATGCCCGGGTGCTTGCCATCGTCAAGGAAGAGCTGCTGGAAATGAAAAAGCGCTTCGGCGACGAGCGCCGCACCGAGATCCAGTCCGTGACCGGTGAGGTGGATATCGAGGATCTGATCGCCGAGGAACAGTGTGTCTACACCCTGACCGAGGCCGGCTATATCAAGCGCCAGCTCAAGGCCACCTATCAGGCACAGCGCCGCGGCGGACGCGGCATCTCCGGCATGACCCGCAAGGAAGAGGACATCGTGCAGGAGATGTTCGTAGGCTCCACCCACGACTATGTGCTCTTTGTTACCGACCGGGGCCGTCTGTTCCGCATCAAGGGCTACACCATTGCCGAGGGCAGCCGCACCAGCAAGGGCAGCAACATCGTCAACCTGCTGCAGCTGGCCGAGGGCGAAAAGGTCACCAACATGATCTGCCAGTCGAAGGAAGCCGACACCGAGGGCGGCTTTGTGACCATGGTCACGAAGCAGGGCCTCATCAAGCGCACCCCGCTGGAGCAGTATGCTAACATCCGTAAGTCCGGCCTGATCGGCATTGCCCTGAACGAGGGCGACGCTCTGGCATGGACCCGCCTGACCTCCGGCCACGATATGCTCATCGTTGCTACCCGCAACGGTCAGGCTATCCGCTTCAACGAAGCCGATGCACGTCCCATGGGCCGCAGCGGCCACGGCGTGCGCGCAATCCGTCTGGCCGAGGGCGATGAAGTTGTGGGCGTGTGCATCTGCCGCGAGGGCGGCACGGTGCTCACCGTCACCGAGAACGGTAAGGGCCGCCGGTCGGACATCGACACCTACCGCATCACCGCACGCGGCGGCAAGGGCATCCGCAACTACGATGCCGCCAAGGATAAGGTGGCTGCGGTCAAGATCGTGGACGATGTGGACGATGTGCTGCTGAGCAGTCAGGAGGGCATCATCATCCGCCTGCACGCCAACGAGATCCCGCTGCAGAGCCGCTACGGTTCCGGCGTGCGGGTGATGCGCTTGGGTGAGAACGACAAGGTGATGGTACTTGCCCGCACCGACCACGACGACGAGGCCCAGACCGAGCAGATCGACACCTCCGATGCTGATGCAGAGCCGACTGCCGAGCAGCTTGCCGCCATGGAAGCTGCAGATGCTGCCGCCGCTGCAGAAGCCCCGGAAGCAGACGATAAGGGCGAAGAGTAAACCTTGAAAACACAATAAGATTTGAAAGAAGCCGCCGCGCAGGGATTTCTGCACGGCGGCTTCTTTTCAAATCCATCCAAACCATGTATAATAGAAATAGCGTGTGAGGAATAAAAATAAACACAGAAAGTGGTTTAAGGAACATGACAGAGCAAAAAAAATCCCCGGAAATCAGCATCATCGTGCCGGTGTATCAGGTGGAAAAATACCTGAACGAATGCATTGATTCCATTCTGGCACAGACCTTTACGGATTTTGAGCTGATCCTGGTGGACGATGGCTCCCCGGACAACTGCCCTGCCCTGTGTGATGCTGCGGCAGAAAAAGACAGCCGCGTGCGGGTAATCCATAAAATCAACGGAGGTGTAAGCACAGCTCGCAATGCGGGTTTGGCAGCTGCACGGGGAAATTGGCTTGGCTTTGTGGACCCGGATGACTTTGTAGACAAGACTTACTACGAAAAAATGCTGCGGGCAGCAAAGCAGGCAGGTGCTGAACTTGCAGTTTGCAACGAAGTTTTTATGGAAGAGGATGGAAGCCTTTGTGATTATCAGGAACAGCCTTTACGTACAGAAGTGCTTTCCCGTGAGGAAGCAATACACCGCATCCGCCTTACGCCGTTGATTCAGGCAGCAACAAGACTGCATCGGAGAGATGTGCTGGAAGGAATCGTTTTTCCTGTGGGCAAAAACTATGAAGATGCATTTACCACACCGGAAATCATTGAACATGCAACAGCTGTGGCTTGTATAAAGGAAAAACTGTACCATTACCGGCTGCATCCGGCAAGCATCATGCATGGAAAGGTTACCTTGAAAAATCTGGATGAGATCGATGCAAACTACGGCCTTCTTGCTTGTGCACTCAAGTATGGAAAAAAAGACACAGCATTCCTGCAGTATGTACTGATGAAACGCATGCTCCGAAACACAAAAAAAAATCTGCCGCCCAAACAGAGAAACAGTGAACGGGTTCAGCAGGCGGAAGCGTGCTTGAAAAAAGCAGGCAGAGAGGTTCGTCAACAGGGGGCCTGTACCCTGCGCAACGCAGCAGAAACCGCACTCTGCATTGCAAACCCGCAGTTCTACTTCAACTTCAAGTACCGGAAATAAAACTGAATTCCGAATGGGAGAAATACTGTGAGTGAAAGAACAGAAAGTGGAAAACCGGAGATCAGCATCATCGTGCCAGTGTATCAGGTGGAAAAATATCTGAATGAGTGTATTGATTCCATCCTCGCTCAGACCTTTACAGATTTTGAACTGATCCTTGTGGACGATGGCTCACCGGACAACTGCCCTGCCCTGTGCGATGCAGCAGCAAAAAGGGACAGCCGCGTGCGGGTGATCCATAAGCAAAACGGCGGTGTAAGCACAGCCCGCAATGCGGGTCTGGATGCAGCACAGGGAAATTGGATCGCATTTGTGGATTCGGATGATACGGTGGAACCGGAGTATCTGGAAAAAATGCATAAGGCAGTGCTGGAAATGGGTGCAGATTTTGCAATCTGCAGCAGTCAGTGCATTGATGAAACGGGCAAAACGCTTGCAGGCGGAGAACATCGCCTTTTGAACGAGTTTTTGCCGCAGGAGGAAGTTCTGCGCCGGATGGTGGTGTCGGATTTTCAGGTTCCGTGGAATAAGCTTTATCGCCGAAAACTGCTGGAAAATCTGCGCTATCCAGAAAACAAGGCGTTTGAAGATACCTGTCTCATGCCGGTCATTTACGCAAGAGCGGCTTCTGCCTGCGGTGTATGGGATTTTTTATACAATTACCGCATCGTTACCGGCAGTGCCATGCACCGCAAGACTACCTTGAAAACACTGGACTGGGTGGAAGCATGGTACCGCCTGTTTGATGTGCTGTACCAAAACGGCATCCGGGATGCTTTGTGTGCAGCCTATCGCCCGATTTTGACTGCCGTGTGGGACATCTGGCTGCACCTGACACCGGAAGAGCGCAAAAGCCCCCGGATGAAGGAAGCCTTTGCGTATGAGCGTACAGCCCGCCATCGGCTGATGCAAGCCCGCGGCGTAACACTAAAAAATTTGTGGGCGGCAGTGGTCTGCGCTGCATCGGCCTGCAGTTATCTGGATCTATGCCGCAAAAGGGCGGAAAGACGGCAGAAAACGACCTGAAGCAATGAGGAGTTTATTGTGCAGGAACAACATAAAAAACAGCCGGAGATCAGCATCATCGTGCCGGTATATAAGACAGAGCGTTTTCTGAGCGCCTGCATCTCTTCCATCCTTGCCCAGACCTTCACGGATTTTGAGCTGATCCTGGTGGACGATGGCTCTCCGGACAGCTGCCCTGCTTTGTGCGATGCCGCAGCGGCAAAGGACAGCCGCATCCGGGTCATCCACCAGAAAAATCGTGGCCTGAGCGGGGCACGCAATGCCGGGCTGGACGCGGCAGAGGGCGAATGGATCGCCTTTGTGGATTCAGACGACACCATCATGCCGGACTTCTGCGCAAAGCTTTACCATGCGGCGCAGGAGGCCGGTGCACAGATGGCCGTGTGCAATTACCGGCAGGTGGACGAAGCCCTGACCCCCATCCGGGAGCAGTATCTGCATGTACGGCGGGAGGTGCTGACCCCGGAGCAGGCGTTGGAGCACAGCACCCTTCTGCCCTACATGGTGGTGTGGAACAAGCTGTACCACCGCAGCATTTTTGCGCAGCTGCGCTTTGCAGAGGGAAAGCTGAACGAGGACACCCTGCTGATCGCCTACGCCTACGAAAAAGCGGACAGAATCGCGAATATCCCGGATGCGCTGTACCTTTACCGCAAGGTGGCGGGCAGCATCGTCAACAGCAAAGTCACCCTGCGCAATCTCGACCGTGTGGAAGCAAACTATACCGTGTTTGAGTGCGTACGCCGCCATGGCATCACGGGTTCGCTGTGTGAGCTGTACTGGGCACTGCTGCACTCCCTGATCGATGTGGGAATGCACCTGACCGCCGAAGAGCGCCGGAGTGCCCGGATGCAGCAGGCGCGGGAGTACGAGCGCTGCGCCCGCCGGGCCTTGCGTCAGGAACATGCTGTTACCCTGAGGGCGCTGGGCAACACCCTGTGTTTTATTATTTCACAGGACTGGTATTTTGCCCGCCGATGGAAAAATACCGTGTAACCGCGCAGGTTTGTCTGGACTTCCCTGCAAAGATATGCTACAATGGCAAAACAATCACAAATACCCGTGGGGGAGTAGCAGGCGCTTTTGCAGGGCGCAGCAAGTCAACATGATGACCGTTGGTTCCGGTCTGGCTTGCTTTCATTTGCGAGACTCATGTGTTTTTGGCGCATAGAACAGCGCCCGTGCACATGGAGTTGGTTTCAAAAAAATCACCCGGTCCCGGACGTACATGTGCGCCCGGGACCGGGTTTTGTATTGCCCGATATTCTGGTCAGATTCAGGAGGCAGACAATATGGAATGGAGCTTTGTATTTTTCCTCAACAGTGCCCTGCTGGGCGTGGGCCTTGCAATGGATGCGTTCTCGGTGTCCATGGCAAACGGCCTGCACGACCCCCGCATGAGCAGGGGAACCATGTGCAGGATCGCGGGCACCTTTGCCCTTTTTCAGGCCGTGATGCCCATGACAGGCTGGGTGTGCGTGCACACCATTGTGGAGCTGTTCTCTTCGTTTGAAAAGTTCATCCCGTGGATCGCACTGGCACTGCTGGGCTACATCGGCGGCAAGATGCTGGTGGATGGCATCAAGGGCGAAGAGGCCGAAGAAGCAGCAGAGCTGAGTGCGGGTGCACTGCTCATGCAGGGCGTGGCTACCAGCATTGATGCGCTTTCGGTGGGCTTCACCATTTCGGAATACGGCTGGCTGATGGCACTTGCGGCATCGCTTATCATTGCGGTGGTCACCTTCTTTATCTGCATGGCGGGCCTGCGCATCGGCAAAAAGTTTGGCACCAAGCTCTCCGGCAAGGCATCCATTCTGGGCGGCATCATCCTCATTGGCATAGGTCTGGAAATTTTTATTTCCGGGGTGTTCTGAAATTCAGACGGCATAAAACGAAAGGGCACGGCGCTGCGATGCGCTGTGCCCTTTCGTTTTATAAAATGTTCCACATAGAACAATTACTTTTCCGGCTCAAAATAATCGGCATATTCCTCGGTCATCTTGGAGCCAAGCCGCCGGATGCCGCCGTACAGGTGCCGTTCCACCAACGGTTCAAAGGCGGCAAGGTCGCACCGCTCGATGGCGTTCATCAGGTTGCGGTGGTCTGCAATCACCTCGGCAAGGCCGCCGGTGGTCATGGTGTCCAGCATCCGGAAGCGGCTGTAGTCGGCGTGGGCGTTCTGCAGGGTGCTCCACAGGTACATTTTATCCATGGCGGCAAACCATGTCCCGTGCAGGGCACGGTCGGCTTCGTACAGCTTGTTGTAATCCGGGCTCTCCATGGCCGCAAGGGCCTCGTAGGCTTCCACCCGCCTGCGGATCAACGCCCGCTGCTCCGGGGTGCACCGGGGCGAAAAATCCCGCAATACGCGGGCTTCCACGGCGGTGCGCTCGTAGATCAGCTCGTCCACGATGCGGCGGTTCAGCCGGGTAACGGTGGTGCCCTTGTAAGGCACGATCTTTACCAGCCCGTTTTCCTGCAGCTTCTGCAGCACCACCCGGATCAGGGTGCGCGGTGCGCCAAAGCGGGCACAGAGCGGATTTTCGCTCAGCGAAGAGCCGGGGCGGATGGTCAGGTCAATGATCTCCCGCTCCAGCACAGCATAGATCTCAGCATCAGTTTTGTATTGTTCCATAACTCTCACCTAATGGAAATGCATTATTCTTCAAACGGTTTCCAGAACGCACCCTCCGGCAGCGGCAGCGTAAATGCCATGGGCTTTCCGGTCTCCGGGTGCAAAAACTGCAGGCCGCAGCTCTGCAGGGCAATGCTGCCTTTTACGCGGCTTCCGTATTTGCCGTCTCCGGCCAGCGGATGCTTCCGGGATGCAAACTGCACCCGGATCTGATGGGTGCGGCCGGTGTGCAGCGTGATCTCAGCAAGGCTCATCTCTCCTGCCGTTTTCACGATGCGGTATTCCAGCACGGCTTCCCGCACGCCCTTGCGGGGGCGGCTGACCGGGAACACCCGGCCCCGGCGGCTGTCCTTGAACAGCCAGTCCCGCAGGGTGCCTTCGGCGGGCAGTGCTTCGTCCGGCCCGCCTGCAATGACGGCCCGATACCGCTTGATGAACTGCGGCACTTCCGGCTTCCCTTCGGCCCTGCCATCCTGCACAGCGTAGGCGTTCTGGCTCTGGGTGATCTGACGGCTGAGTGCGGCCGCAGCCCCGGGCGTTCTGGCAAACACCATCAGGCCGGACACACCCGTGTCCAGCCGGTGCACCACGCCTACAAAGGCATCCGGCTGGCCCCACAGCTGCCGCAGGGCTGCGGGCACACCCTCTTCGCTGGAAAGTCCGGCGGGCTTGTCCAGCACCACAAGGGCGGCATCTTCGTACAGGATGTTCACAGCCTGCCCTCGGCGATCAGGGCCTTGAGCTTCAGGATACCGGCAATGGTCTTGCCGTCCCGGATCTCGCCGCTCATGACCATCTCATAGGCTTTATCCAGCGGCACACGGTCAGGGGTCAGGAATTCATCGGCATCCAGATGCATCTGGGTCTTGTGCAGGCCGGTGGCGACCCATGTATAGATCACTTCGGTGTCATAGCCCACGGTGGGGAAAAACTGGCCCAGAGAGATATAATTGTCCGCGGTCAGGCCGCACTCCTCGCCCAGCTCCCGCTTGGCGGCTTCAAAGGGGTCCTCACCCTTTTCCAGCTTGCCGGCAGGCAGCTCCCACAGCTCCTGCTGCATGGCGTAGCGGAACTGGCGCACCATGCAGATGGTGCCGTCCTCAAAATAGGGCAGGATGCACGCACCGCCGTGGTGATGCACCACTTCGCGTTCGGCGGTCTTGCCGTTTTCCAGCAGAGCAGTGTCTTTTGTCAGGGTGATCACCCGGCCCTCGAAGAGCACCTCGCTGGTGAGTGTTTTTTCGTAATGCACGGTCTTCTCCATTTTATTACCCTCTTTGCCCGGCACAGCGCCGGTTTTCTATGGCTTCAGTTTACGGCAAAATGAGGTTTGCTGTCAATAAAGATGTGATAAATACAAGGGAGAGTGAACCCTCTCAGGCTCACTGCGTTCGCCAGCTCCCCCGAAAGGGGGAGCTTTTTGTATCTTCCGGTCAGCACAAATAAAGCTCCCCCTTTGGGGGAGCTGGCACGGCGCAAGCCGTGACTGAGAGGGTTCCCTCCCCTTTTTGCGAAAAAAATTACAGGATCTGGCAAAGCAGGCAGGCCAAAACCGGAAAATCCGCGCCAGTGCTCACTTTAACGAACTAAAGACGTACAAAAGCGCTAAAAAAATTTCTTTATTTTTGGTGCGTTTGTTGAGCGGTTTGCGTTTACTTTATGGGCGGAATTTGCTATTATAGTATACAAGCAATAGTGCCTTTATGGGGTTCTCCGGTCCCATGTGGGGCATATTGCCCCGCGCAAAAGGTACCAAATTCTGAATAATGGAGGAAGAAAAATGCCTAGAGCAAAGCAAACTATGGATGGCAATACCGCTGCCGCCCATGTAGCGTATGCCTACACGGACGTGGCTGCCATCTACCCCATTACCCCGTCTTCTCCGATGGCTGACTCTGTGGACCAGTGGTCCGCAGCTGGCCAGAAGAACATCTTCGGCAATCAGGTCAAGGTCGTCGAGATGGAATCTGAGGCCGGCGCTGCTGGCGCTGTGCACGGCTCTCTGGGTGCAGGTGCTGTTACCACCACCTTCACCGCTTCTCAGGGCCTGCTGCTGATGATCCCCAACATGTACAAGATCGCTGCTGAGCAGCTGCCCTGCGTGTTCGATGTTTCTGCACGTACCGTTGCTACCCAGTCCCTGAACATCTTCGGTGATCACAGCGACGTCATGGCATGCCGCCAGACCGGCTTTGCAATGCTGGTCGAGAGCAGCGTGCAGGAAGTCATGGATCTGTCCCCTGTCGCACATCTGTGCGCCATCGAGGGCAAGGTTCCCTTCCTGAACTTCTTCGATGGCTTCCGTACTTCTCATGAGTACCAGAAGATCGAGAAGTGGGATTACGCCGATCTGAAGGAAATGTGCAACATGGAGGCTGTGGAGGAGTTCCGTAAGAAGGCTCTGAACCCCGAACACCCCAAGATGCGCGGCTCCCACGAGAACGGCGACGTGTTCTTCCAGCATCGTG
>OHNH01000322.1_pt1 | contig 29957 bp, 25 predicted proteins | sample 1569561 | NCBI WGS metagenome assembly OHNH01 (sample SAMEA3879510, study PRJEB24766) | human gut metagenome | biome: human-associated habitat; feature: feces | place: USA | collected 1985/1987
TATGAGCCTCAACACCCGCTGCGCATCCTGCCGGAGACAGACGAGGCGATATCGCCGAAGAAACTGCAGAAGATCATCAAGACATCACTGCGCGACAGGGTGGATGGGCTGCTGGGCGACGACTTTGTCTATCTTGTGCTCAAGGTGAAGACGGAGAAGGCAAGCAACGACGAGATCAAGGCGCTCCACGCGCTCGTAGAGACGAAGAACGCCGTGCTCTGCAAGACGCAGCGGGTCATCGACGACATCGACCTGACAACCATGACGGGGCAGGAGGAGATACACAGCATCGACGACATCCTCAACCGCGACCCGCTGGAGACGCTGAAGGAGACGTTCGCCATCAAGCACAACGCCGAGATGACGGCACATCAGGAGCAGATGCTCCGCCATCTGATAGAAACCATCCATACAGATCAGGAGAAAGCATGAAGTTTATCAAGTTAGAGATACTCAACCTGGCTTCCCTCGACCGGGAGGAGGGAGAGACGATCCATTTCACATCGGGAGCTCTGGGCGAGAGCAATATCTTCAGTATTGTGGGGCCCACGGGCAGTGGCAAATCAACGATTCTCGACGCCATCTGCCTGGCGCTCTACAACCGGGCGCCTCGCTATCCGCGCAAGAAGGGCGACCGCAACCAGAACATCGAGATCTATGGAACGCCGGAGGAGGGGGAGCGCAACCGACTGGCGCCTACCGACTCGCGCAACATCCTGACGCGAGGACGGAAGGAGGGCTACAGCAAACTGACGTTCCGGGCCAACAACGGCCTGGTATATCGGGCCGAGTGGTATGTGCGGTTTCAACGAGTGAAATACGAGAACGTGAGAACGGCGCTCTATCTGCTGGGCAGCAAGGAAGGACGGCCCACGGAGGAGGAGGCCGACTGGAATACGCTCCCTGTGCTTATCGGCCTCGACTACGACCAGTTTCTGCGCACGGTTCTCATAGCGCAGGGATCGTTTGCCAACTTCCTCACGGCCAAGGAGAACGAGCGCTACGAACTGCTGGAGAAGCTCATCGGCTGTGAGGAGCAGTATGCCCTGATCGCGGCGGGCATCAAGCAGCAGCGGGACCTCGCCCAGCAGGCTTACCAGGCGGTGACGGCGGATTTCGCTGCTTTCGAGAAAGACCTCATCGGCAGTGAGGAGGAACTCCAGCTACTCGCCGACCGCATCAAGCAACTGGAAGAGGAGGACCGAAAGGCAAAGGCCGAACTGAGTGCTGTGACGGAGGCTTTGGCTTGGTATGTGGCCGACGATCAGCAGCGACGGAACATCGCGCGCTACGAGGAGGCGTTTCTTGGTGCGCGCCAACGCCTCGACGCCATCAAGGGGGATGTGGAGCGGCTTCGGTTGCACGACGCGACGCTGCCGGCTGTGGATCTCTACAAGGCGATGCGCACGGCGGAGCGCAACAGGGCCAGAATGGGCACTGAACTCGAAAGGATTACCAAGCAGCGGACCTAGAAGGAGCAGCTGCTGGAGGAGGAGAACCGCAGGCAGACTGAGTTGACACAGATGGCTGCCGGTGCTGGAAAGGAAGTGGAACAGATGAAACCGCACATCGACCGGGCCCGTATTATCAAGGGCGAACTGGCGGCCGCTTCTCTGAGCGTCAAGGAGAAGCAGGAGGCGCAGGCCGTGGCGGAGAAGGCGATCCAAAAGGCGGACCAGCAGGTGGCGGACAATGCTGCTGCCATCGTCAAGGCGGAACGGAAACAGAAAAAGGCGGAGGAGTCGCTGACCGTGCTGCGAAAGGAGGTAGAGGCCCGAAGCGGACAACTGGCAGCGGCGGTCGAGACGGCGACAGCAGCCTATGAGAAAGAGCGGGGAAAGGCCGACGGCATGGACGCGCTGGCGCTGCAGGAGGCCAAGAGCAAGGCGGAGCATCGACAGCACAACTTGAAGGAGGCCATCCGCATCCGACGGGCGATGACAACCAATCAGCAGACGCTGGACAAGGGGGCAGAGACCATCGCTACGCTGACCGATCGCAACAAGGCCATCGAGGTGTCGATCGCGCAACTGACCATCGAGAAGCTGAGCGAGGAGTTGGAGACGCTTCGCAAGACACATACGCTGATGACCAGCGACCATTGGGAGGCGCACCGTGCCGGACTGGAGGAGGGTGCGGCCTGTCCGCTCTGTGGTTCGACGCACCATCCCTACCACGACCAGCAGGTCTTCGCCTCGGTGGTGAGCGAGTTTACGCAGTTGATCGAGGACAAGCAGCGCACGCTCGACGCACAAAGGACGGAGAAGGAGAAACTGAACCGGGAGAAGAGCCTGAACGAGGGCAGACTGAAGAGTCTGACGGAGAACGCGCGCCTGCTGACCGACGAACAAGGACGGTTGGAGAAGGAGTGGGACGAACTGCCCACGCAAGGGACTACCGGGTGGAGCGAGGACGTCGAGGAGTTGCTTTCGATGCAGGAGACCGTGGCGGAAGCGGTGGTCAAGGCTTCGAAGGCCTTGGCGGACTACAACACACTGGCCAAGGAGATTGACCGGTTGCGCCAGGCGAAGGATCAGGCGACGGAGGCACAGGGGAAATATCAGCAGCAGGCTGACCAGCAGGTGAAAAAAGCCGAGAACCTGTGTGCCGAGGCGCAGGCCTCGCTACTGACAGAGCGGGGCAAGACCGACAACCTCGTCAAGCAGCAGGAGGAGAAGCGTCAAGCGCTCCAGCAGGCTACTGCGGCCTGGGAGAAGGCCGTGGCAGAGGTAGGCGAGAAGGAGGCGGGTATCAAGGCGGAGATTGGGGAGATGGACCCGAACGCTTTGGAGCAGCGACTGACCAAAGCAAAGGCGGAGGCCGACGAGGCCGTAGTGAAACAGGGCGAGGTCATCGGCAAGATAAGGGAAGCCATCACGGGCTTAGCGGGCAGACTGGAGACCATGGCAAAGGAGATGGACAACGAGCAGAAGCAGCATGACCACTCTCGGCAGCAGTTGACAGACTGGATCACGGCATACAACGAAGACAGTAGCCACCCCACCCTGCTCTCCCTCGACGACATCGCCCGGCTCTATGCTGCCACCGACCCCTGGGAGGAGATACGCGAACGGCTACAGCGGTTGACGGAGGACCTCACCAAGACGGAGACGACGCTGCAGAACGAACGGCGCACGAACATCGAGCACCAGCAAAAGCGGCCCGACCGCGACAAGGAGGTACTCCTGGCCCGCAAGGCCGAACTGGAGGGATTGTCGTCCACCGAACTGACGGACGCGAAGGCGCGGATGCAGCGCCACGAGACGGCCAAGCAGCGGATGGGAGCGCTCTTCGAGAAAAGACAGGAGGCAGAGCAACGGAAGGTGGAATGGGAGCAGATCGCCGACGCCATCGGAGGCGAGGGCAGGACGCTCCGCAAGATTGCACAGTGCTATACGCTCCGTTTCCTCATCGAGCACGCCAACGTGGAGATACGGAAGTTTAACTCGCGCTATGAACTGATGCAGGTGAGAAACTCGCTGGGCATCCGCGTCATAGACCATGACCGTGCGGATGACGTCCGCGACACCACCTCGCTGTCGGGCGGCGAGACCTTCATCGTCTCGCTCGGACTGGCCCTCGGGCTATCGGCCCTGTCGTCGCGCAACCTGTCTTTCGAGAACCTCTTCATCGACGAGGGTTTCGGCACACTCGACCCCGACACGCTCTCCACGGTCATCGACGCCTTGGCAATGCTCCAGTCGTCGCAGGGCAAGAAGGTGGGCGTCATCAGCCATACCGACACCATGTCGGAGCGCATCACCACCCAGATACGCATCGTCAAGAACGGCAACACGGGAAGCAGCCACATCGAGATCTACCCACAATAATTCATCAAATCATCAAAACCACTCATCTACTGAACAATCCTCTATGAGCAGGGAATTAGCTTTCACGATACTGACCGCAGCCGGACTTTGTCTCTATGGCTGCCAAAACAACCGGAGCACGGAGGAATCGGCACCGGAAGAACCCAAGGTGGTTTTCCCGGCCGACACGGCTTCGGCCTATGTGGCGCCAGCATCCAAGACCGACTCCCTGAAGACACTGAAGGGCAAGATGGACGAGGACTTCAACGTGCTCAAGGAGATGGAGAACAATGCGCCGGAATACTACGAGCGCCTGCAGCGCCAGATGTGTCATGGCTTCATCGTGATCGACAAAAGCAGGATGAAACTGATCCTCTACGACAAGGAGGGAGGCGTGGTGCGGCGCTTTGCCATGGGCTGCTCCAGGAAGTTTGGCACCAAGCACAAGAAGGGGGACAACCGCACGCCCGAAGGATTCTTCACCGTGGAGAATGTATATAACAGTACCGACTGGCTCTACACCGACGACGAGGGGAAGACTTCGAAGAAGAAAGGGATGTTCGGACCGTGGTTTATCCGACTGCGCGTGCCGGGGACGTCGCAGATTGGCATTCACGGCACCTGTGCGCCCTGGTCGGTGGGAGGACGCGTCAGCCATGGCTGCATCAGGTTGACCAACGACGACATCACCACACTCAAAGACCTGGTGACGCCGGGCATGCCCGTCATCATCATACCAGGGAAGAGGGACCGGGAGCAAAACTATGCCGAACGGGTGGTGATACCTTATTTCTCCACCATCCGCTACACCGAACAAGAACCAGTCGTCCTGCCTGATCCGGAACCAGACCCACAGGCTGCCGACACGATGGACAGCGACTCAGTGGATGTTTACGAGGAAACGAACGAGGACGGTCCTGACTCCACCTGGTCGTAATGGTAGCGACCCGGCGGAAGCAGGACCAGGGAAGAAATAGAGAAGGCTCTTACCACCAAAATCCATGATTTTTTTGGTGGTACGGGGCGAAACCACTACCTTTGCAGACATGAAAATAAAAATCAACTGGAAGCAATTCGCCGCTTTCTTCATCGTCATCGGCTGCACCTATTATATCACGCGCAACTTCTTCATGACGGCGGGCATCTTGATGCTGCTCCTCCTCATCGACGGCTTGCTCCTCGACTACGACCATCGGAGACGGGGACGCAAACAGGCGGAGGAAATCATGAAGGGACTGAAGGACGAGGAGACGGACGAAGAGAAGCAATAATCCACCGAATCATGGAACAACTCATCAGACTTTATGAGCAATGGGCGGGCGGCAAGCCTGCCACGATAGAGAAGGTGAAGGGTGCGGGGAGCAACCGCATCTACTACCGACTGACGGACGAGGCGCACCACTCGGTCATCGGGGTGGTGGGCACGAGCCGCGAGGAGAACCATGCCTTCATCTGCCTGGCAAAGCATTTCGGCCAGCGACAGCTGCCCGTGCCGGAGATACTGGCCGCAAGCGACGACGAGATGCGCTACCTGCAGACCGACCTGGGCCACGTCTCGCTCTTCGACGCCATACAGGGCGGACGGGAGGCGGGCGGACGCTACAACCTCAAGGAGGTGGACCTGCTGAGACGAACGATACGCGAGCTGCCCAACATACAGATCAGGGGGGCGCGGGGACTGGACTTCTCCCAATGTTATCCGCAACCGGAGTTTGACCAGGACAGCGTGCTCTTCGACCTGAACTACTTCAAGTACTGTTTCCTCAAGGCTACGGAGATCGACTTCCACGAGATGAAACTGGAGGCCAACTTCCGGATGTTTGCCAAAGACCTGACGGCAGAGCCGATGGAGGCTTTTCTCTACCGCGACTTCCAGGCACGCAACGTGATGCTCGACGACGAGGGCAATCCCTTCTTCATCGACTTCCAAGGGGGCAGAAAGGGACCTTTCTACTACGACTTGGCCTCGTTTCTATGGCAGGCGAGCGCGAAGTATTCCTTCAAACTGCGCCGCGAACTGATCTTCGAATACTACCAAAGTCTCAAGCAATACACCGAGGTGCCTTCCTCGCGCCACTTTGCCCACCGGTTGGCGCTCTTCGTGCTCTTCCGCACGCTACAGGTGCTGGGAGCGTATGGTTTCCGGGGTTACTTCGAGCACAAGCGCCACTTCATCGACTCCATACCGGGGGCTATCCAGAACCTGCGCGACTTGCTCGCCCTCGACCGTAGCACCTTCCCCTATCCCTACCTGATGTCGGTCCTGCAGCGCCTGGTGGAACTGCCACAGTTTACGCGCATCGAGGAACCAGCGAAGAACCGGGCCGATGGCTTCCGCACCACGGCGGACGACGTCTTCAAGGCCAATCCGCTGGATGGACCAGCCACCTTCTCGAAATACGACGGCAAGGGCCCGCTGGTGGTCCGTGTATATAGCTTCTCCTACAAGAACGGCATTCCCGAGGACGAGTCGGGCAACGGCGGAGGCTATGTCTTCGACTGCCGAAGCACGCACAACCCGGGACGCTATGAGCCGTACAAGAAACTGACGGGACTGGACGAGCCGGTGATTCGATTTCTGGAGGACGACGGCGAGATCCTCGACTTCCTCAAGCCGGTCTATCAACTGGCCGACCATCATGTGGAGCGATATATGCAGCGAGGCTTCACCTCACTGATGTTCTGCTTCGGATGCACGGGCGGACAGCACCGCAGCGTCTATAGTGCGCAACACCTGGCGGAGCATATCCACGAGAAGTATGGCATCGAGGTGCGGGTGACGCATCGCGAACAGCACATACAACGCGTGATGGAGGCAAAGGACACAGCGAAGGGGGCGGAATAAGGGACTTCTCCTGACTACCCGTCCTCGATTTTCTCTCACAACGACAAGGCTACATGACAAAACAGGCAATGATATTCGCGGCAGGGCTGGGCATCCGCCTGAAGCCGCTCACCGACCGAATGCCCAAGGCACTGGTGCCCGTGGCGGGGGAACCGCTGCTGGCTCACATCATCAGAAAACTGAAGGCGGAGGGCTTTACCCGCATCGTGGTCAACGTGCACCACTTCGCCGACCAAATCATCGACTATCTCCACACCCACGACTTCGGGGTGGAGATACATATCTCTGATGAGACCTCCAAACTCCTCGACACAGGTGGCGGCATCCGTCATGCTGCCCATTGGTTTGAGACCGACAGCCCGGTACTGATCCACAACGTCGATATCTTGAGCAACGCCAATCTCTCCCGGCTCTACGACAGTGCAGTAGCAGACGCAGCCTTGCTGGTCAGCGACCGCGTCACCAAGCGCTACCTGCTTTTCGGCGAGGGGAAGCGCCTCGTGGGATGGACCAATGTGGAGACAGGGGAGGTACGGTCGCCCCATGCAGATCTGTGTGTGACCGACTACCAGCGATGGGCCTTCAGTGGCATCCATGTCGTGTCGCCTCGTCTCCTCGAAGCCATGCGTCCCTATCCCGACCGCTTCCCGATCATGGACTTCTATCTGCAAAACTGTGACCGGCTTGATATCCGAGGCCAGCTTGCCGACGACCTCCAGCTCCTCGATGTCGGAAAACTCGACACCCTGGACCGCGCCGAATCGTTTGTCAAGACGCTGGCGAAGGGCTGACGAACCTATGTTCCGAGGCACACGGAAATTCCACTCACGCCTCTTCCCCACCCTTTTGCCAAAAAAGTTGGGCAGAACAAAAAAAACAGGCCGCAAAATTTGGTAGTCTCGCATAAATCCACTACCTTTGCACCCGCATTTACCAAACGGTACTTGCCAACACGCTTCCAACCCCTAGGAGAGATGGTAGAGTGGTCGATTACACCGGTCTTGAAAACCGGCGTACCGAGAGGTACCGGGGGTTCGAATCCCTCTCTCTCCGCAATAGAGTCCTGTAAATCAAACGATTTACAGGACTTTTCTTTTTTGTGCTTTTAAGTAGTCCTCTTTTTTTTTACCACCATATAAAGTGGTAAGTTTCCACCTTAATTTTATTATTAACCTGAGAAGTCCATTCCCTTCTGCAGATTGTTTTTACTAACAAGGCACGACATGAGGAATAAGCAATGTTTATGTGGCATTTACGATGATATAAGAACTACTGCAAAAATAGTCGCATCATACGACTGTTTTTGCAGTGATTTCATTTTGTTGTTCTTTTATTTCAAACCAAGAACTCTACGGATTATCACATTTCTATTCGTTTATTTTGTGTAAACACACGTTATTAACGACTATAAAGTTAGTCTTATTCCTTTGTACACGCAATTTTCAAGGCAAGAAAATGAGTCAATGGTCACATTTTTAACTCTTACAAGGCAGTTTTTCCTTCATACAACGCCGATAAACATTATCAATAGTTGGGGCATCTCAAAGATGTATGCTACCCAAATTGTCAAGAATGTCAATGGCGAAGACTTCACTATGGCGGCTATACATTTTCTATATCATTTCATACAAACCATCTGCAACGATGTGCTTATGGCATATACATAGCAGAAAGTTAGATTCAGTACAGCATAACTCATTGGAAATCTTGCATTATTCAAAGGGTTGAGACGATTGCCTTGCAAACGTTTGCAAAGCTTTTTCCCCATCTTTTCCATTTTCCCTAATATAGCGTAATGCAAAAGTTCATACATTTGCGGTCGAAAATAACACAAAGAACGAGAATAGTCTTGGTTCAGCATAATGTGCAGGACCTGCCTAATAACATAAAACGTAGCATATTTATAACTAACGAAATAATTCTGAAAAGATGAAAAAGTCAACTAAATGCCTATTTGCCCTTTTGTTGATGCTTGGGGCAATGTTGGAGATGAAGGCGGCAGATGTATATCTGCTTACAGCCCAAACAATCAACGGTGTCGTTGGTAATTATGAAGTGCCAAGCAACCATAAGCTTGCTCCGAACACTTCTTATGGCGACAATGTGTATTCCCTTAAAATCACTTCCATGCCCGAAACGGGATTCTGGTTCCGTATCGGAGTGTCAGGGGGGGGTAACCAGATGCAGCCTAAAGACAATGGTGATCAGCTTACGATAAACGAGGAAGGAACACAAGATCCCACCTCTTATTCTATAGAAAACGGCTGTTATGGAAGCAGCAATGCCTGGAAAGTAAGCTATACGGCGGGCGAATATGAATATCTCACGGTTAATGTGGACATCACAGAAGGCTCGACGCGCCGCGTATGGATAGAAGGAAAGAAAACTTCCGCTGGAGGAAGCGGTGAGCCTGGTGTATGGTCTGCAACAGATGTCGAACCGGGTTACTATCTCGTGGGCAATTTCTTCTCGCCATATAATAGAGGTGGAGAATATAATCCGGGAGGCGACGGCACGACGATAGACTATAATAACCATGTGTATTTCAAATTCGAAGAGCAAAAAGACAAGAGCTATGCGTTCAGCATCCCGGCATGCCTCACGGCACATGCACAGATTCTTGCTGTTGACGAGTATGACAATAAGATGGTTTACGGACCGGACGAGGTATTCAACCTGCATGGCGCAAAGGATAATACCAGCGCATGGCCGTCAACAAACGGAGCTGTGGGAACTATTTGTGGAACAACAGCGGCAAAGACACTTGTCGGTTCTGCGACAATAGCAGAGGGCGACAACTACTGGAATCTCGTGACCCGCAATGACGGAGTGACAGACGACGATGGCATGTACACCTTCAGCTTTACGCTTGACAAAGACGGAAAACCCTCCGACTGGCAGGTGAAGCATGATGCTACGACACGTGTGACTTATCTTATTGGCAACATGGAAGGGGCTACGGCGCAGCCGCTCTATGATAAGCGTAAAAGTGGTGGAAATGAAGGCGAATTCAGCGACAATATGGAGGCTCCGCTCTATTTTGACGGTTCCAACAGCTATTGGGCAATCGATTATATTGTGAATGACGTATCCACTACAGGGATAAGTGCTCAGGCTATAACGGCAACGCCAGATATTCATGAAACAAAGAGCGTACACAATAATTCCGGAACTCACGATAAACTATTCTTCCTCGGCAACGGAGGTGTTGACTACAATTCTACCAGCGAGTATCGTGACAAGGTATGGGCTAACCAGAAACCTTTCACCCTTGATCTGCAAGGTATAAAGAGAATACAGTATAATCCAAACAAAGGACACAACGATCTGTCGACACAAGACGGCAGTTACGGTCTGTCGGGCAGTATACAGGTTATCGGCGGTAACGCTAAAGATGCCGACTTCCTGATAAAAACCATGTCTATGATAGGCGATGCCGTGGAAGGAACTTATGATGCAGTAACGCGCGAATGGAAGTATACTTCTACCGCAGGAGACATGAAGTATGATGCCAACGAGCGTTGCTTCTCGCTGACGATATCTACTGTAGGCGATAAATACAAAAATTCGCATTTCAGGTTTGTTGCCAACAATGACGCACACCAGAACTGGGGCGAGACGGACGGCAATATTTCAAGCAACAAAGGATTTGCAAGACCTGATTATGATGCCGCCGATGATGGCAACCACTCATGTATGGCTGACGATCCGAACGACGTGCAGTTCCGTAAAACGGCGAGAGAGGATGAGGAGGGCTTCGGAAGCACAACTCCTAATCAGAAGGATATCCTTTGGAACCGTCCCGAAGGAATATGGACGGTAAGGTTCTACCCAGAGCTCGACAAGGATGGTAAAGACATCTCTCGCTATACCATATCAGAAACAAAAGTCATCAAGATTCCTTTCACACGTTGCGTTGGGAAGTTTATCCGTACATACAGCAACGATGTGGCGATGGCACCTGTCGACGACAACGTGAAAGTGTATGAGGCATATAAATACGAAAAAACGGAGAATGCAAAAGACCCACAATCGCAGGGCACGGTTTATCTTCGTCAGCTCAAGTACATTCCGGCAAATATGGGAGTGGTACTCGTAGGAAAACAACCTGCGGAGGGAACCTTCTCAGACGGTGACAAACTGGATTTCTTTTTGAGGGAAGCACCGGCAGATATGCTGGAAGAAGGTGATAATTACAAGGCTGTGTGGACAAAGGCAGACGATTATGTCAATGACGAATGGAACAACTATCTCCAGCCGACAGTCACGGCTAACGACAATCTCGGAAATGCAGATACCGATGCTGATGGAAAAATACTCCACCGTTTCTTCGGCCTTGCAAACTTCCATTCCACAAAATATTACAAGGAGAATCAGACCGGAGACGACTATATCGGTTTCTTCCGCCTTACGCCGAATGGCAGAAGCGATGCCAACAAGGCTTACCTGAGTATTCCGGCAAATACTGTTGTAGACGATGGAGCAGGAGCGAAGTTCGGGTATATCGACTTTAACGGACAGTTTCTCGGAAATGAGACGGACGACCCAAGCAATCCGTCGCTTGCCAAGATGGCTATTGTCTTCGATGACGAAGATGATGGCGGAAGCACTACTACTGTAACAGAAGTCAAGCCGAATAGTACAGACGACAACGCATCGTTCTATACCCTTCAGGGAGTAAAGGTGTCACGTCCTGTCAAAGGAGTGTATATTCATAATGGAAAGAAATTCATCAAATAAAAAGCCAAGGAAATATGAAAAGTTATATTAAACCGGAAGCCAAGGTGTATAAAGTTAGAATCGAGCCTCTTCTTAGTGGAAGCGAAGGTGGACAGATAGGAATGGGGCTTGTCAAAAAATATGACCCATCTCTCTTTGATGAGGAAAATGATGACGGAGATACTGGTCGCGGCGGTCTTTGGGATGACGAAGACTTTGAAGATTGAATGAAATATTCTGAATAAATGTAGTTTTAGTTGCGTTAAGCAATCCGGTTAGTAGTGAGACAATCTGTAGGAGCTTTAGTGGATATTATCCCTAAAAGCTCTTGCAGATTGTCTCTTTTTCGTTAGAAAAAGTGTGTAGCCACCTTAGGCTTACCACTTCTTCGGGAGATGTGGCTATATTGACTGAATATGCCAAAAGCATTGTGCGTGACGAAAATCTTTCGCCATGCGCCCTTTCTCGTCAACTGATTCCATATAGCCAGCATAATGTTTTTTGTATTCATAGTCTTTCCTTTTATCTCGTTTATGATAATAGGGAGAGAAAAGTAACCTCTAATCTATCACTCCATTGTTCCCCATCCTCCAACCCATTCTTTATATGTCGTGAGATAGTGGACTTATTGCGCTGAAACCACTCTGTTCTCAGTCAAATATTCGTTTTTTTCTCAGATATGACGCTCAATAAAGTGCGGATAATGATATTTTCCCCCCAGTTCTTTTGGAAACTTTATTTTTAATGGCTATCTTTGTATCTATTATATGTGACGACGCTATGATAAGGAAAAGACTATGGGCCGGTTTGGTCGCGCTGTGTATCTCTGTGGCCTCATGGGGACAGGCTGTGGATAGTTGTTACTACTCGGACGGCAGGGCCATGGTGCCCGTCGAGGAGGGGGTGGAGGCGCAGGGGTTCTTCGCCGAGCATGCTCCCGACGGACTGTTGCGGGAGGAGTGTGACAAGGTGTATGAACCCAACTCGCCCTGCAATAAGGATATGGGCGATCATCACTTCAAGGGCTTCCTCGAACTGTACAACCTGGTGCCGGTCAAGCGCACCAGCTACCTCTTCAGCAACTATTCGGGTGCCGACGACGAGGGGAGCATAGAGCGACGCTTTCGCATGACCATTCCCTATTTCCAGAAAAACCACATCGTGCCTCTTGAGCCGCGGGAAGAGACCGTGGTGAAGGGCGTGAAAAACTACGCCACATTCTTTGCCGTGGGCAAGAATCGCGTGGGCTACAAGACCGTGGTCTCGTTCGACGACCGATACATGATAGCCATACTGGGCTTTGTGCGCTTCGACGGCCTGTGGTTTCTCACGGAGTCACACGTCGGCTTCTTAAACTACCTAGAGTAGAATCGCTATTCTTTCTGTTCAAACCGCTTGAACGCTTTGTAAATGTTGCTATACGACTCGCCATTGGTGCCGAAACTCTCTGCTCGTTGCAGGGCTGTTTCAAGACGGTTGTCGACAAGTAATTCTGCCACCCATTTCTCCTTGGAGAGGAAAGAGTCATGCTTGTCGAAATTTGAAATGTGGCGACGAAGCACTTGTACCACATCACGCGAAGAGGCAAAGTACTTGTTGGTGTTCAGAAAGTGGATCAGAAACCAGAACTCGATGGAGGGCATACTGTCGCAGATGACAACATTTTTACGGTTTGCGTACTTCTTGCGCATGGCGTCAAGTTTGGCCTTCTCTGCCGGCTTGGCTCTTGCTACATCGGCATCGAAGACACACACGGCCACGCCTCGGTCTGCCAACACACGTTCCACCTGTTTCTGAATATCCTCAATCGACTGCTCGGTGAAGTTGCGTGGCTTGCAGGTATAACGATAACCCTTCAACCTCTTGAGGTGGGTGAAGTAATAACGCTCCGTGAGCCCTTCGCCAATGATGGTGATGCCTGGGCTCTGTATCGCTCTTTCTTTAGTTTTGCGTGCCATAGTCTTTACATGATTACATTGGGCAAGGCTCCAAACTGGCCATTCATATAGGCGCGGTGGATGGAGGAAAGCTTGTTCAAGCCACGGAACTCTATGAGCGAATAGAGGTTGCTATTGCCATCCTTTGCCTTCTCGGTGAACCACACTGAGTCCTTGCCGAAGATTTCATCAATATCCTTCAAGATAGGGTCATAGTGTGTGGTGATGAGCAACTGCGATTCATTGTCACGACTGTTGATAAACTTCGTGAGGATGTACTCCATCAGGTTTGGGTGTATGGACACCTCCATCTCGTCTATGCACATCAGGCCCTGGCACTTGAGTAGATTGTAGATACTAGACTCCAGTTCGACCATGCGGGTTGTACCGGCACTCTGACATGATTCGGGTAGTACATACTCCTCCTCGCCTCTTTCTGTCTCCACATGGTGTCCGAACAGAGCTGCCATCTTCTTCACCTTGATATCTGAGATATTGAAGTCTGCCTCCTTGGCAAACATCAGCAAATACTCCTTGAAGTCTTCATCGTCAGAGATCATCGACTTGGTGGTCTGCGAGATTGAAACTGCCGATCCATTCTGCAGTGGCATCATGCGCTGGTCTATCCAGTTGCGAAGTTTGCTAGCGTAGGCCACCTCTATATTCACCTTCTTAAGGACAGCCAGCATTGACATGTTGCGAAGACAGTTCATCGAGAGCACATCCACCTCGGCCTGAGAGAGTTTCACTACGGCAGGGTTGAATGTAAGTTTAGAAATGCCGTTCACGTCCTGGCGCGTAAAGATCTTGGTGGGGCGATTGGTGTTATAGACAAAGAGGGTCTCGCTCATCACCTTTTCCGGATTGATGGTAAGCTGGTACAAATAGCGTACGCCCTCTACGTAGATGCTTGCCTCCAGTTCCGTATCGTGACTCAAGGCATCGGGTTGCATCAGGAAAGGCTGTACGTCGGTTCCCTCATCGTTCTTTATCGGCGTCTTGTTCCAGAACGCGCGAAGAAAATCGATAGCCTCCAGCAGATTACTCTTGCCACTGGCATTGGCACCAAGCACTACGGCAAAACGCAGCAACTTCACTTTGTCTGGCATAGTTACCGTGCTATTGTATCTGTCGTCGGTCGAAGCCTCGAAGCTGAATACCACTTCGTCTCTGAACGACCTGTAGTTCTTAATCTTTAATTCATGTAGCATAAATGAATGTATTTATGGGTGCAAAGATACTCTTTTTTCCTTAAAATGGGAAAATAAAATGCGTTGAATGTTGATTTTATTCTTAATTTTAGACCATAATATTCTATTTCCGGAATTAAATCCTCTAAAAGCTTGTGCTACGCAACGGCACAAATGATTTTGCTGTACTGATAACCGAACGATCTACACCTTAGACCGAGGGTTGAGTCGATTACAGAAGACAATGTGGAGTCAATTGCTCCATGATTGAAAATATTCCTCCAAAAGGAGTGAGTTTCTCGGATTTTATTTGTATTTTTGCCATGTCTTGTTGACTTTTTATCGTCTTTTGAGTTGCAACACTAAGATAGGTGAAATTTCTGACATGGCAAAATCCTGGACAACTTATTGTTGCTCAGGATATTATAAATAACGTTAAACTAAACAGTTGCGGAATTAAGGTCAACTAAAAACATTCGAATATGCTACAAGATCAATTTATCAGTCGTCTATTGCTTATCGTTGTCTTCGGTATAGCTTATATCTACACCATGATTAAGATGGCAAGTTGTAACTCCGTGGAAACACCACCACAGAAACACATTATATTAAAAATTCTCGGTGGAATAAATGTTCTGTTAGGCATCTTGTGTCTTGCTATAGGATTATTCTGTCTAACGCAAGTGCAATACCCAGAGCAGATCATAGACATCTCTTACAATGCCAATCAAATTGTTAGAACTTCTGATAAATATGTTATGTGGGGCTATCCGACTTCTGAACAGAGTCGTACAATTATGGGCATAACTAACGTGTTCTCAAGTTTGGCTTTGGCTGCATATTGCTTCTTTTACAAAAAGTCAGATAGAAAATGGTGGAAGAAAATTCTTAGATTTTTCTATGGATTGCTGATGTATGCGTTTTATTGTTCTGCAACAAACTTTCACTATTTTGACGCAACCGAATTAGTTGCACCAGGACTTTTCTGTTTGATGTCAGGTCATGCGTTAATAAAGACAAAGAGAATGAACAAGCAGAGAACGCAATTAACTGAACAACAAAGAATTGATGCCATTCATAAAATGATGGATGAGAAACTTGGAGGAGAAGCCCAAACAGAAGATAATACACGATTTATGCCTCAAAATGGTGTGTTGGATATAAATATCCCAAACGAAGTACAACCTATGGATTTGTCTGTCCATGTAAGTGTTCCGCAGATTGGACAAGGCAAGGAAGAAGAAACTTCTAACGACAATATAAAAGCCATCAAATATTGCAGGCATTGTGGAAGAAAAGTGGACTACGATAGTTTCCTTTATTGCAAGTATTGTGGAAAAGGGTTGTGAAATACACATTACCCCATTCAAAATAGAAACATATATAACATCATGGATAAGAAACAAGCATATTGCCGCTACTGCGGCAAACTCATTGATGAAGATGCACCTTTCTGTACTTATTGTGGCAAGGAACAAGGTACCAATACAAAACAAAGTTCAATATGGAAAAAGTTGTATTGTCTTTTTCAAAACATCTATTCAAAAATTCCAACAATAAAGTTCAAATCTAACGGAACTGCAGGGAACTATATAAAGAAATCTTTAAAACGTATTATTGTATTGGTCGTTGTTCTTATTGTAATATGGTTAATAGTACTACTTTGTTTTGGGCTATATGGTTCACATTTGGCATCTGAATGGACTAAAGAGGATAAACATCGAGAAGCAATAGCACTGAAAGATATAACTAGAGCCAATGTGATAGCAAGGGAACTTTTCAAAGAGTCCGCAGAAAATGTGCATCTATACAATCAATTATGTTGGAAAGAATGTGACTTTAATCATATAGAGAGAGGCCTTACTATTTTACGAAATGCTGCAGAAAAAGGTAATGCTGATGCCCAGTTTACTTTGGGAGCGATATACGGAGGTGCCCGTTATGATGCAAAAGAACCTTATTTTATAGACAAAAATAGCAAATTTGCTTATACAATGCTTGGTGGAAGTATTGATTTAAAGAGGGCTGCATATTGGTACACTTTAGCAGCAAATCAAGGTCATGGTTCGGCATTACTCTACCTTGGGAATGCATATAGGGAAGGGGCTGGAGTGGAACAAAATTTAGTTAAAGCAACAGAATTAATAAGAAATGCAGCAGAGCATGGAAATCCACATGCTCAACTTATCTATGGAGATATGTTTAGAGATGGCGAGGTCTGTATTCGAGTTGTAACAGATTCCATAAAGGGAGAGGCCTTCATTATTAACGCCAAGCCAAACATAAGATTAGCAAAAGAATGGTGGACAAAAGCTTTGAAGAATGGAATTGAAAATGCAAAAGATAGATTGGAACAAGTGTATGAATAGTCATTTAAAATTCCTTCAAAAGGCAAGGATGAGGTGACATCAAATCACCCCATCCTCCGCTTATTTGTCGATATATGATGCTACAAAATATACAATCGAAATAACCATATAAAGGAAACACGGCAAGAATATCGAAAGCAAAGTCTTTACCCAACCATTTGACAACCACACACCTTCATTCCTTGACATCATATTAGACATGTCATAGAAATGGCGAGTAAGGATTTCCTCATTCACCTTTCGGTGGTCTTCAAGAAGTTTGGACTCATCGCCAATGAGTTTCTTTCTGCCATCTGTCAGTTTCTCAATGTCGGCATCATCAACTTTAGCCTTGATTTTTATATCTCTTACTTTGGCAATAAAGCTATCAATGGCTTTTGTAACAGCGTCCGCTTTATCGGTGGCTTTATTCAAGTTTTCCTTGGCTTCCTGCAAAGAACCAGTTGCCGTTTCAATACTTGATTTTGCCGAAGCCAAAGTGTTGCCAGCATCCTTGTAGGCTTGAAGCTGTTGGTCAAACTTATCCGAAGTCTTATCCGTTTCGATATTCTTGTCAATCGTGTTCTCGAAAGAACCGAAATCCATATCTAAGATTTTACTTTTACCTATTGGCATAGTTTCAATGCTGTTGATTGATTGCTGAAAACGGAGGATATCCACCCACCCAAAACGGGGATATCCGTTCACTTTTCTGGCTCTTTAGTCTAATGGCGTTGCAAAATTAGTCATTTCTGTGGGTTTCTGTACTTTTTATGTTGCTTTTTTGGCGCATGGAGGCTCCTTTCAACTCAAAGCGCACGCTTGTGTGCACCAACCGGTCGAGGATGGCGTCTGCCGCGGTGGTGTTTCCCTTCATCACGTCATACCAGTTCGCCACGGGCAACTGCGAGACTATGATGGTGGCCTTCTGCCCGTGCCTGTCCTCTATGATCTCCATGAAGTCAAGCAGCTGCTGCCCGTCGAGCACCTTCATGCCAAAGTCATCCAGTATGAGCAGGTCCGTCTGTGCCAGCTTGGCAAAGAAGCGGTGCAGCGTGCTTGAGATGCGTGCAAGGGCTATTTCCTCGAAGAGGCGATAGAGATTGTAGTATGCCACCTTGTGGCCATTCATGCAGGCCTGATGGCCGAGGGCCGTCCCAAGCCAGCTCTTGCCTGTTCCGGCAGCTCCGGTTATGAGCACGGACACTCCCTTGCGCACATAGTCGCATGTGGCCAGGTTCAGCACCTTCTGTTTGTCCACTCCGCGCTTGCCGTCGTAAATGACCTCGCTGATGGAGGCCTGGTAGCGGAAGCGGGCTTTCTTCACGAGACGTGAGTTGCGGCTTGTCGTCCGACTGTCCTGCTCGGCCTGTATGAGCAGCTGCAAGCCGTCCTTGAGGGAGAGCGAGTCATGCTGTCGCGTCTCCTGCATGGTAGTCCAGTAATGGGCCATTCCTGGCATTTTCAGACTTCTTAGGGCGTTTGATATTTCATCCATTTGTTTGTTGTTTTGGGTGGGTTGATGTATGTGTTGTTTAACTCTGTTACCTAAACTGCTCGCGTCCTCTTATGTTGTCATGCTCGGGTGGGGAGAGAAGGCTGCCTTCCTGTGCCACTCCCGCGCATTTGCTTTCCACAAGAGAGCGTATGAACCTGTAGTTACAGCGTCCATGCCTCAGGGCAGTCTCGCAGGCCGTACGGAAGACCACCGGCTCGCTGCTTCTCTGCAGGTTGAGCAGGCCGTCGCATGTGCGGTAGTGTGTCTCCGCTGGCATGTTGGAGTCGTAGAAGATGCGCGTTATCACCTCTGCGAGTTCCCTGGACGCCTTTCTGGCACGCTCTATGTACTTGCCGGCGCTCAGTCCCCTGTACTCGCTCGAGTTGCTTGCAAGGTGCTCCTCCACGATGGTGTACTTGCCTTTGGCATGGTCTCTTGGGTGCGTTGCGACGAGTTCCCCGTCCACGTAGATTTTCACGAGCGAGCGTGTGTAGGCCACGTGGGCCTTTTTGGAGATATGCTGGTACGGCACGCTGTAGTAGTGCTGGTCGCGTCCGAGGTATATGCAGCAGTTGGTGGACACCTTGAGGCTCGTGTAGGAGACTATCTCAAAGTCCGTTGCCGGCAGCGGCCTCAGGTTGGGGCGGTCGATGGCAAGGAAGCGCTCCTCGCGGGTGTACGGGTTCTTCTGCATGCGCTTCTGGTTGTGCTTGCGCATCTTGTCCGTGGCTGCGGCATTCAGCTCGTCGATGGAATAGAAGGTCTCGTTGCGGAGCTCCGCGAAGACGCGCATGTATACGAGCCTGACATTGCCCTCCACGTTGGACTTGTCCCTGGGGCGGACGGGGCGTGCCGGCACCACGACCGTTCCATAGTGGTTGGCCATGTCCTCAAGCACCCTGTTGAGCGACGGCTCGTACCTGTCGGTCTTGACGACCGCTGCCTTGAGGTTGTCGGGAACGAGCATTCTCGGCACGCCTCCAAGGTGTTTCAGGCACTGTGTGATGGCGTACACAAAGTCCTCCGTGCGCTGTGACGGGACGAAGAGCAGGAAGCCGTAGTCGCTTGCGGGAAGTGTTGCAACAAAAGCCTGGCATTGCACCATCTCGCCCGTCTCCAGGTCGATGTACCCCATCGTGTCACCCGTGAAGTCAAGGAAGAGCTTCTCACCGCCCGTGCGCATGTCCGCCAGAACGGTCGATGGAGACTCCTTCTTCGCCTCGGTGTTCTGGCTGTAGTGAAAGCGGAACTGGGTGAGGCTGTAGTGGTCGTCGGGATGCTCCTCCACGTACTCCTCCCACAGGAGCTTCAGCGTCACGTGTTGTATGTTGGTTCTTCCACATACAATAACGTAAAAAGAGCAGAGAAGTGAACGGACATGCTCCGTTTTTTTGATGCGGGTTGACATTCAACGGGAAAAGTGAACGGACATGCTCCGTTTTTCGGTCGCAAGCGTCTTGATGACAGCGACTTCTGTTTTTCCGAGTGAACGGACATGCTCCGTTTTTCGTGCTATTTAGGTGGTCTGTCACACACCTTCGTAGCTGGTGAACGGCAATGCTCCGTTTTTTGAGGCGTTTTGGGACGTTTTAATCGATGTTGAACGGCAATGCTCCGTTTTTTAAGCCTCTTTTAACCCCTTTCCCGCATCGAAAGTGAGTGGATACAACCATTCCGAGTGGGTGGGAATGCTCCGTTTTCGCCAGATTGATTGAACATTCGATTATCTGCCATATCCTTGCTTCTTGCGAGGTATGCACAGACGATTAGCCATCATAGCGCACGATACGCCCAAGACAGTTCATCCTCATCCTTGTCACGTCCCCAACCTGAGGTTGCACCACCTCCGCCACCGCCAGACTGGGCAGCAATGGTTGTGGCAGCATCAATGTACTCTGCAAAGAGAAGAATGGCGGTCTTCTGTACATCACCAATCTTGGCAAACACATTGTCGGCATCCAAGGCGATATTCTTGTCGATTGACATCCAGACAATTCTGAGGAATATCAACAGGGTAATGATGAAACTCGTCCGTATAAAAGTCGAAGTGACATATCTTTGGAGTTTTGTCCGCAGTAGGCATGGGTTGGGGTACAGTAATAATCTTTGGCTGTTGGGTATTCTTTGTTGGAGTAGAAACTGGTTTCTCCAATTCTTGATGATGCAGTTTTGCCCAAGTTCCTTCAATCTTTGAGGGCATCAGACAACGACCTTTGCCAGGCTCCGAGGACTTATAAATGGAGTTACTACGCTTGATGGCATAGCCACGCACTTGTCCTTTGCTGTCGGATTGTAGTTTGACATCATACCCCATTTGCGTGAGGCATTTTGTGTATAGTCCCCAATCAAAGTACGGCATCTTAGTCAAAACAGAAAGACAATCATTGGTTATCGCTTCCTTATTTTGGCGGCTCACCTCTTGGGCATCTTTCCATCCACGCTGTTGTCCAACCTTGGCGGCAGCAGCCATTGCCCTCTCATAGATATAATGCGCATCGTTCACGTTGCCCTTTATGTCTATGCGGTTCGCATCAATGTGAAGGTGCATAATGCCACTCTTGCTGTCACGATGGAGTGCAACTACATAGGATTTGCTAATTTAAGACAAGTTGTTGATAATTAAGAGATTAACTTGCAAAATATTTGCTCGGTTCAGATAAAATGATTACTTTTGTGTGTTAAAACTCGTAAGTGCAACATGAAATACTTCTCACAATACCGTATTTGCCCTCAGGGCTTGTTGTTTGTCTCTACTTTTGTGCTCCTAAACAGCTTTCTCCTTCAGCAACCTTCTCCGCATCATCCAAGCATATCCTTTGTTCCTTGCTTGCGCTTTCTAATAGTCCATCCGCTCCAAAGGATGACGAGGGTCAGCAGCGAGGCAAAGAAAATATAGATGAGACGGACGGGGCCGAGGAAAGTGTAAATGCGCCCCGTGTGCACTTCAAGGGCAAGTTGCCAAAGCGAGATAGGAAGTCGGGCCATCCAGCAGGGCTGGCGCAGCGCATTCGTCCCGTGATCGTAGGTGCAGACGATGTCGTCGCCGAAGTCGGAAGAGAATCCCGACACGGCCGTTTGGCCAAAGGGCGAGGCTGGACGCATGGCAGCTGGCGCATGGGTGAAATAGTCGTAGGCCTTGCCCGAACTACGATGCCAATAGTAGAGACCTGCAAAAGAACCGACAATCCACGACTGCTGATCAGCTGAAAGGGTGAGGACGTTGATGCCCATCACGCTCACGGCAGGTGCCTGCGCCTCGCGGACGGGCTGGTGACGGAAATCGGTCAGCGAGTAGAAACCATCAGAGGTGGACAACAACCAGTCGGACCGATTGGCATCCCACCGCAGTGCACGCAACTTATCCTGCCAGGGGTTGGGGCTGTCTAGCAGCGAGCCTGGAATGGGTGGTGTAGCAATCCGAACCACGGCGAGAAGCAAAGGCGGACGCAGTGCAAAACCCGTCAGCGTGATGAACACAAGGAGCGGCAGCGCATAGCGTCCCCAACGGTCGTGCCAACGGAAGTGCCAGCGCAACCCCTTCTGCCACAACCCTTTGTTGCGACGACGCCTAATCCATTTGGGCAATAGCCAGATGACGAATCCCGACAGACAAAGGAAAGCCAGCAACAGGGCAACAAGATCCACGATCAATTTGCCCATCAGGCCTCCTATCTCACCACTATGAACGAGCCATAGCGTACGGAAGAGACTCACCTTATTCGTATAACCTGCGGGGGCGTGGAGTTCAACACCTTGGAAATGGCTATAGGGCGGCGTGGCAACATAGAGCGAATCTCTTCCCACAAAGACGACACTGTCACCTCGTGTGGTAACGTCGCTGAAGCGCGTGGGATGGAGTGTAGAAGCATGGCCCACAGCCAAACGTCGCCACGATCCTTCGCGCCATTGGTATGCGTCGAAGGGCGCGCAGGCAAACAGTTCACCTCGCTTCGTCCGCACCACATTGCGAATCGTGCGCGCGTCGGCACCTGACCCCATTCCTGCAGTATAATCTGCAAAGCGCTGGCCATGGGCGTCCGTGAGCCATACACCTCCAGCCCCATAGACCAAGATGCTATCGGCACTGAGCCTCAGCGTGCCGCGCAGCAGTCCATTGTTCCAGTTGCTAAACTGATAACCCGCAGGCAGCCACTGGCGCGAGAGGTCCATATTGCCAAAACTATGCCTATGGTTGAGCACGAGGCCCGAGAGGGCAAAGAGCAGGAGGAAGAAGCCAAAGCCCACCCCCAGCCATTTGTGCCAACGCCGATATGTCTTTTTGCTAATCACTTGTGAGAATATCGTATTGTTTCGACGTGCAAAATTAATGTTTTCCCTGTGCCTACACAATACACAATAATAATGATTTTCGGGTGCGAAACACCATTTACTATGAAACAACGAGTCTCAAAAACTAAAACTCCAGTCGCAGGACAAGAGGCAGGTGGTCACTGTAACCATTGTTGTAGCGTGGACCATAGTAGCCGCGTCGTGGTTTCACGCCTCCGTATTGTTCGTCGGGCTCGATGAGAAACGGTTCATCGATGATAACACATTGGCGGACAGCAGGCAGCAGGCGGCTGCTGACCAAGATATGGTCTAGACTGGACCAAAGTCCCTGGTAGCGATAGGTGGCGCGAGCACCATGCGTTCCCCTCGCCTCCGCGCTCACGTCCGTCAGGCCTTTCGAGGCCAGAAAGCGTAAGGCAGGCGCGTCATTGTAGTCGTTGAAATCACCCAAGACGAGGATCCTCGCCGCAGGATGGGCCGCCAACAAGGTATCGATAGTCTCGGAGATGCGGTGAGCCACGGCCATACGGTAAGGGCGCGAGGCCCGCTCCCCTCCCCGACGACTCGGTGCATGGACCACAAAGACATGGAGGGTGTCGCCCGTAGCCAGTTGACCACAGGCGTGGAGCACGTCGCGGGTAGGACGAAAACGCTCCCGAGCCGGAGCCACACGCAGGGTATCAGAATAGAGCAAGCGAAAGGAGAAGGGAGAATAGAGCAAGGCCACATCAATACCACGCTCATCGGGCGAATCGGTCATCACATACTCATAACCCGCACGGCGCAGTAGCGACCTACACGTGAGGTCGTGAAGCACCGTATCGTTTTCCACCTCGCAAAGGGCTACGAGGTCGGGAAGTTCCCAACGGGTCGTGTCGGTTCCACAAGCGATGATCGTCTGCCCGAGGCGGTTGAGCTTCCGCCAGTAGCGAGAGGGCGTCCAGCGATACCTCCCCTCGGGCAGGAAGTCCTCATCACGCTTCAGGGAGTCGTGGTGGGTGTCGAAGAGATTCTCCACATTGAGTTCCACCACCGTCAGCCGTGCCCCTTGCGCCAAGGCCTGGACGGGCAGAACCGCCAGAAAGAGCAGGAGCAAGCTACGCCAAAGGATCGCCATTGACGATGGCCAGTTGCTGACGAATACTCTCCTCATGGATCAACTCAAAAAAACGGGCCACCGCATCAGGACTCAGTCCGCAGCGTTTGGCCTCCTCCATGCGTTCCCGCAGCAGGCTCTTGTAGCGGTCGGCCTGGAGAACGGTGATTCCACGTTCCTTCTTATATCGTCCCATCTCTCGGCAGACACTCATCCGCTGACCAAGAAGGTCCACGAGCTGGCGGTCTATCTCGTCGATGTCGCCCCGAAGGTGCTGAAGCTGGTCGCCCTCCTGTCCCTTGGGATTGCGGACGACGAGGGAGGCAAGAACCTGATGTAGGCTATCGGGCGTGATCTGCTGACGCGCGTCGCTCCAAGCCTCATCGGGATGACAATGACACTCTACGACCAAACCGTCGAACCCCAAGTCCATCGCCTGCTGCGAGAGCGGGGCTATGAGGGCGCGGTTTCCCCCAATATGGCTGGGATCACAGAGGATTGGCATAGAGGGACAACGACGGCGCAGTTCAATGGGAATGGGCCACATCGGCGTGTTGCGGTAGAGTTTCTCCCCATAACTGCAAAAGCCGCGGTGGATGGCTCCCAGCCTGCGCACACCTGCCTGGTCCAGTCGCTCCAGCGCACCCATCCACAGTTCGATGTCGGGATTAACTGGATTCTTCACCAGTACGGGAATGTCCGTACCACGCAGGGCATCTGCCAACGCCTGCATGGCAAAGGGATTGGCCGAGGTACGCGCACCGACCCACAGCAGGTCTATGCCGTGACGAAGACATTGCTCCACATGTTCTGGGGTGGCAACCTCGGTGGCGAGGAGCATTCCCGTCTCCTCCTTTACCCGTTGCAGCCAGGGCAACGCGATTGTACCCTTGCCCTCGAAGGTGCCTGGCTTGGTGCGCGGTTTCCACACGCCAGCACGAAAAATCCGGCAACCGTCGGCGGCCAAAGCTCTGGCCACGTCCATCACTTGTTCCTCCGTCTCTGCGGCACAAGGGCCTGCTATAACCAGATGGGGGCGCAACGCACTCTGTGGAAGCTGCAAGGGCAATAGCGACAACGTCATCTTGGACTTAGAGGCCAAAGGGGTTCAACGTATTCTTGTAGGCCTCCTTGGTCTTCTGCTCGATACCTTCCGCCGACTGTCCATCGCTAATGTCGGCCATCTCCTTCGGCTCCAGTTCGGCAGCAGTGGCAGCATCGGCCTCGGAGAGCTGCGTCTCGCCCATCTCGCGATAGACTTCCGCACGCTCACGGAAAGCAGCCAGACAGAAAGGGTTGGTGTCGATGACGCGACCATACCACTCGACGGCCTTCTGCTGGTCGCCACCCCGATGGGCTATGCGAGCCTTGAGTAGTACGATATTCTCCTCAAGATCGGCGTGTTCAAGCAGGTAGTCGGCGTCGGTCTCTGCCTCCTCAAGACGGTCCATCTCCATGAGGATCTGGCCACGGAGCAAGTAGGCGGCTCCATGGTGCTCGTCTCGCGCAATGGCCTCGCCCAAGAGCGCCACGGCAGCCTCTTTGTCGCCCTGTCCCTGGCGGGCCTCAGCATAGAGATAGCTCACCTCGGCACTCCCTGCCCCGACCGCCTCAGCACGCTCACAAGCCTCCGCCATCTGGTCGTAGTCCTCCATCATATAGCAGACACGCGCCATCCGCACCCAGACAGCCTGGTTGTCGGGCTGGGCGTCAGCCAGCAGGCGCAGTTCGTTGACAGCGTTCGCCATCTGGTTCTGATGAATGTAAGCCACGGAGAGATGGTCGTGGATCTCCAGGTCATCCTGCAGCTGCAGGGCGTGGGAAAAGCAGGTGACGGCGTAGTCAACCTGTCCTATCTTCAGGGCAGCTATACCGTCATACTTCAAGGCGTCAAACTGGCGCGCCTCGGTCTCCTTCTTCTTCTCTTCGGGACTTTCCTCTGCCGACCCGAATATGCGTTGTAAAAAATTCATAGTTCTAATTCATTATTAGGTAGCCCATCTCCCATGGTTTTCCTCACGGGAAGCACATCGACTCCATGACTTGATCCAAAGACTATTGACACTATTTCATGACTCCCTGGGAAGAGATGGGGCGACGTGGGTGCAAAGATAGCAAAAGCGGTTGAAATGTGGCTTGCAAAAAATGATAAAGTTGCTTAAATTCCTTGGCCGTTCAGTCATAAACACCTAAATTTGCATCATAAGAAACTCAGAAGGTATGAAGATTCAAAATGCGATAATCCTCTATTCCCTCCTCCTCGGCCTGCCTGTCGGGGGCTGGGCGCAGACTGAGACCGACTCCACGGCCTTGGAGCGTCGCGTGCGGCCCATCGAATCGCCACGGCTCCAAGGGACGCGTGAGCCCTCGGAGGAGGAGAAGGCCTACGCCCGCCTGCTGGCGGAAGAACGCGAGGAGCAGGCGCAGATCGACTACACGCTGCCCCTTATCGACGAGAATGGTCAGGTGCAGAGTCCTGCCGATTATTATGACCCGTATCTCTATGATCCGTGGTTTTACGGCTACGGTGGCGGATATGGCGCATGGCGGCTCCACAAGGGACTGAACGTCAATATCGGCGCTTCGGTGTTTGCCAACTTCGGCAAGGGCCTTGGCGGCAATGGGGCGGGATTCTCACAGGACGTGACGCTCATGTATGTCACCAACCTTTCCAAGAAGGCGACCCTGGCCATAGGCGGCTATATCAACAACTGCACCTATGGCGGAACCAACTATACCACGGGAGGAATCAACGCCGTCTTCGGCTATCGGTGGAACGAGCATTGGAGCGCCTACGCCTATGTGCAGAAAGCCATCAACAACAACCACATACTGCCCTATCGCGGCTATGGCAACACCGCCTTCGGCTACCCCTACTGGGGCGGCTTCGGATGGAGGGGCTATGGCTACCGCCCGTTTGGCTACCTGCCCGCCACTGCCTACAATCGCGCCATGGACCGCATCGGTGGCGGTGTGACCTACCAATGGGGAGAAAACAACCAGAATAGCATCACGGTCAACGTGGAGATGCTCCACCAGCCGTAGTACAATCACCCAACTTACCGTAGAGGAAGTGAGGAAGGCGTAAGGAGGATTGTTCTTCGAGAATTCCTCAGAAAACAACCAATAGGCACAAGGCTGGTCTCCATCCGACGAGGATCTGGAAACCAGCCTTGTGCGTAATACGCAAGGGACCTTATTTCACCAGTTCCTTGCGCGTAGTACCGTCGCTCATACGGACGATATTGATGCCTGGCTGCGGTGTGCTGATACGCGCTCCGTTGAGCAGATAGCGAGCCACCTCATGAGCCTCCATAGGCCGTCTCACATCCTCCACTCCTGCTGCGGCAGCCTTGGCGTCGTTGAAATTGTCCATGCAGAAGTAGGTCGGCGTCGTCGTTCCCCACTCATTGCTGCGCGAAGCCGTCACCTCGAAGTTGAGTTGATCGACCGTGCCAAGCGTTGAGAGGTTCACCCACGTCCAGTCCTTGACGTAGTAATGGTCGGCCTCGTTGTCCGAGCGATAATCGGCAAGATAGAAATCGACGTGGCCCGTCACCTCGTTACCCTTCACGCCATAGACCGTCAGCTTACACCAGTCGCCCTTCGTGAAGGCTCCATCCGTCATACCGTCGCCGACAGTATAGGCCGTCACGTTCCAAGCCGAGTTGGCAACATAGAAGCCCAGCGCGTCGAAGGCGTTGCCGTTCTTCTCCTTGACAGCCTCGCCATCAGTGACGGAGGCGCGACCAAAACTACTGTAATAATAGACAGCATACTGCGAGGAGTTGTCCACACCATGACCTACGCTACTATTGTACTGGCTCGTCATGTAATCGACGAAATCGGTCTCCTTCTTATTGGAGATGGCAAAACCCGTCCACGATCCATACTCGGCAGTATAGGTATTGCCGAAAATGTAGTTGCCGTCCGTGAAAGCTCCCTTGCCATCAGATCCATTGGCGTAGCCTTCCGAGCCAAGGTCGATAGACTCGAATGTTGCCACCGCGTCGTCGGCCGCGTGGAAACGGGCGTTCTGCTGCGCCATAGCTGGTGCGAAAGGACATGATGCCGCCAAAAGCAGCAAGGCGTAAATTTGTTTTTCCATACTTTTTATTTTTGTTTTTGATAAATAATAGTCTGTGTTGCTACGGGTGCAGATCCTTGGCGCCCCGTATCTCCGTGGAAGTCTCACCAAGCCACCCACATTGCTGGTTTTCAGCGGAATAAACCCTCACAAAGTCGATATGGTCGAGACGGACGGGCCTACGCTGATCATCTACCGCCCAATCGAGGTCGAAGGAGCAGCCTGCGTCGTCCGCACTATTGTCCACATAGCCGTATCTGAAACTCTCCAGCAGCCAGTTTTGCGCCCCGTCCTTGCCCCGGTTGTGGGCGTTGGGAGGCAAGAGCGTTCCGCGAAACGTCAGTGGCGTGTGGATCCAGAGAGGGTAATACTCCTGCGTATGATACTTGTTGCGCGCCACGACGCCTCGCTTCCCCTGGTTGTCCGTCCACGGGATGTCGCTCATCGGTGCGGGATGGTAGGTGATCTCATAGCCATAGACCAGCTTGCCGACGCTATCTGTGTCGGCGCTCCCGCTGAGTTCGTACCACGGGTCGTCGGGCAGTCCATTGCCATTGAGATCCTGCGAAACCATGACGATCCCAGGCTCGGACGCACCCGCCACGTAGTTGCCACGAATAAGCAGGTCGTACTGGCCATGGACATTGCGCACGGGATGATCAAAATGGAAGGTGATATAGCCGCCGTACCCACCCAGGGTCACCAGTCCGTTGAATCCGCCACGCAAGGCGGCAGTACATTTGTCACGGATGGAGGCAGCATCATCTCCTGCTTCGGCCTTGGGCAAGATATTGACAAACTGCCCAGGAGCGGGGACATACTCGTCAACGGCCAGGATGTAAGGCGACCGATCGCCCTCCGATGGGTTGTCTTCTGTCGCCACGGGGCCCGCCTGGACCAAGCAGGCATGGGCGGGTATGTCGCCTGTGAGACGTGTCCAAAGCCAGTTGCCCTGAGCATCGAAGCAGAAGAGTTTGCCCGAAGAGACATAGTTGGTGGCATCCATCACATAGATGCGGCCATCGCTATCGTCGACGAGCAATCCATAGGGAGTCTCTATCCGCTGACTGGCTGGCAGGCGGAGCATCTGCTGGCTCACGAGGCGACGGTGGCGCAGGTCGTAGAGGCCACAGCCGCCAGCATGGAGGAAAAGCAAGGAGTCGCCACGGAAGGCCATGTCGGTGGCTGGCACATCCAAGGAGTCGGCCACGCTGCCACCATACAACTCATAGATGCGAGCTGGTATGGCGTCATAATCGCCACGCGAGACCACCCAGAGGCTGCCGTAGCGATCACGTCGAAGACGGAAGAGGTTGGGTGCCACGTCGATGGTACGTTCCACAGAGAAGGTCTGCAGATCGACGACACTCACCCGCCGGTCGTAGCCGCCTCCCTGCATCGCACTATAGCCTCCACTGTTGGCCACATAGAGGCGTCCATCCACGACCGCCATCTCTTCGGGCTGGAAGCCCACCGTGCAACGTGCATCGACACGAAGCGTCAGGGTATCAACACGATAGACCTCTCCCAGCACGCTTGGCCCGTTCACAGGTCCTACATAGGAGGAGACATAGGCGTATTTCCCATCAAAGGCGAGGAAACGCGCGTTGGGAATATCGACACTACCGAGGCTCACCGCCGAGGCAGCCGAGGCCACCTCCACGCGGTTGCTCTGGTTGATGACCATCCAAAGGCGTGATCCATAGACCTTGATGTCGTTGCCCACATCGCCCAGTTCCATCACCTTGCCCGGATTGCGTGAAGGATAGATATTGCGCGAGTAGCGGCCCGTCGTCATATCGAGGTAGTCGAGTGTGGCCTTGTTGGACCCCATGTTTCCCTCGCAGAGCACATACAGTCCACGATAGGACGAAGTATTGGTGTAGCCGTCGGGGGTGGGCGTTTCGTCGGGATAGAGCACCACGTCGTCGTTGCGGCATGCGGCGAGCCCCACAAGGAGGGGGAGGACAATAATCCAAAATGATAAATTCCTTCTCATATATCCATTACCATGTCATCTCCCAGCCCAGGCGCACGTTGGTGCCAGGCATGGGATAGTTTTGTATCACTTCATACTGCTGGTTGAGCAGGTTGTTGACCTCCAGACTGACGCGACAGGCGCATCTTCCCAAGAGACT
>OHNH01000365.1_pt1 | contig 27825 bp, 18 predicted proteins | sample 1569561 | NCBI WGS metagenome assembly OHNH01 (sample SAMEA3879510, study PRJEB24766) | human gut metagenome | biome: human-associated habitat; feature: feces | place: USA | collected 1985/1987
CTCCAGATTATGAGTCTGTTGCTCTAACCAACTGAGCTACAAGTCCGGTGTATCCATTTACTGGATGCGGTGACAAAAGTAGTATTTTCTATTGAAATATGCAAGTCCTAACAATAAAAAACTACAATACTTTCTCTTCTCAGAACTTATATTTGCGTTTCGGGTTCTTGGGGAACCAGCCTTTTCTCACCCGGTCTTCCTGCTCAAAGACCTCTTTGATGGTCCAGAACGAGGAGAAGGCAAATACCCCTAACAGAGAAGACAGAATGACATTGTCGACGCTCAGCGATGCCGCGACGCCTGCAATGCCTAGTATCAGGAATATCCACCAGCATTTGGTGCCCCAATAATATTCGGCCTTTACCACAACAGGGTGAAAAAGGCCGATAATCAAAAAGGTACAAATTCCGATAAATAACCCGGCAAGGTGATATTCATTCAGGAATTCCATTCTGTTATTTTTCTACGCGGATAGGAATTTCTTTTTTGATACTCTGTTCCAGAGAAATCAGTGTTTCTGTAGCAACCACACCCGGTATTTCTTGCATTTTGTTATTCAGCAAGTCCATTAGGTGTTCGTTGTCGCATGCGTAGAGTTTGGTCAGCATGGTGTAAGGACCAGTAGTGAAATGGCATTCCACAATTTCCGGAATCTTTTGCAACTCGGCCACCACTGATTTGTACATAGAACCTTTTTCCAGTTTGATTCCCACGTATGTACAAGTTCTGTAACCCAGTGATTTCGGGTTTACATGATAGCCTGAGCCTACGATGACGCCCAAGTCGATCAGTCTTTGTACGCGTTGATGGATAGCTGCACGTGACACTCCGCATTCGGCTGCTACGTCTTTGAAAGGGATGCGGGCATTCTGTGAAATAATCTCTAGAATCTGCCTGTCGAGGTTGTCTATTTTTTCCATAATAATAAATTATAATTTCCTGTTGTTATCAAATAGTAAGCAAATATAGAGATTTATTTTAATTATTCTTCTTTTACGGGAAAAAAAATAGGAAAAAGCAAAAAAAAGGAGTGCAAAGACTTTGCACCCCTTTCCTTTTTCTATTTAGAAAGATACTTTCTTATTTCTTATCTTTTTCGATACCTACCAGTTCAACTTCGAAAATCAGAGTAGAGAACGGTTTGATCTGTCCTGATTCTCTTGAACCGTAAGCGAGTTCTTGCGGGATGTAAAGTTCCCATTTAGAACCTACAGGCATCATAGTCAGAGCTTCTGTCCAGCCTTTGATTACTTGGTTGGCACGGAAAGTAGCAGGCTCGTTACGTTTGTAAGAGCTGTCGAATTCTGTACCGTCGATCAAAGTACCTTTATAGTTCACTTTCACTTTGCAAGTGTCGGCAGGGATTTCACCTTTACCTTCAGTGATTACTTTGTACTGCAATCCGCTTTCAGTAGTTTTCACACCTTCTTTAGTTTTGTTTTCAGCAAGGAATTTTTCACCGGCAGCTTTATTGTCAGCGTATTTTTCTTCCATAGCTTTCGCTTTGATAGTTTCCATAGCTGTACGAGTATATTCTTGAGCTGCTTCCATAGTCATTACACCGCCTTTTTCCAAAGTACCTGCGATGAAACCTGCCAGGAAGTTTTCTTTGCTGATGGTTTTAGTAGAGTCAGTGCCAAACAATTCCTGGTTGATACCTTTCATCATCTGGTTGCTGATTTGCTGACCGATTTGCAGACCTGCCATGTAAGCGATGTCTTTTTTGCTAGTCTTGTTTGCACCTTCGTTCAAACCTTTGATGAATTCTGCCATGTAAGCAGTATCAACGTCCAGACGGCCTGTCAGATAGCCTTTCAGACCTTGAGTCTGAGCCATACCGATAGAGTAAGACAGTGAGTCGATGTCTGTTTTCAGATTTGCTTTAGGAGCTTGAGCTGTACAAGAAGCAAGACTTGCAGCAGCGGCGATTGCCATAAAAATACTAACTTTTTTCATTTTGCTTTGAAATTTTTTATTTATAATACTTCGAGTAATTCTACTTCAAATACCAATGTGCTGTGGGGAGGAATCATTTCTCCGGCACCTCTTGCGCCATAACCAAGTTCTGACGGAATATACAGTTTCCATTTAGAACCTTCCGGCATCAGTTGCAAAGCTTCCACCCATCCCGGGATTACCTGATTGACGCCGAATACAGCCGGTTCTCCGCGCTTGATAGAGCTGTCGAACAGTGTACCGTCGATCAGTGTGCCTTCGTAGTGGCATTTTACCTGATCGGTAGCTTTCGCTTTTTTGCCTGTGCCTTCGTTGATCACTTCGTATTGCAGTCCGCTGGGTAGCGTAACCACGCCCGGCTTTTTCTTATTTTCTTCGAGGAAAGCTTTTCCTTGTTCGATGGCGGCAGCGCCCATCTTAGCTTCCAGTTCTTCGAAATACTTGTTCACTATTTCGCGGGCTTCCTGATGGCTGATAGCCGTCTGATTACCTTCCAATACATCTTTAATTGCTTGTGCAAAGTCATCTACGGCGATGCCTTTTGCACCCATGCTTAATAAGTTTTGACCGATTCCGAGGCCAATAGCGTAACTGAATTTATCCATATAATGTTTTTGTTGAAGATTGAAGCATGTCACCTTCATGGTTTTAGCTTTCAATCAATTGCAAATTTATGAATCGCAAAAGTACACGTTTTATTTGAATGATTTAGCATTTAGTATTTAAAAATTCTTATATCCGTGAAAGTTAGTCTCTTTTCTTTAAGGAATTAATTCCTTCATTCCTAAGATTTAATCTTTGTGTTCTTACTGTTTAAGTTTGTTTATGCTGGAATTTATTCGTCTGACAGCTGTTGAACTTGCGTCTGACAACTGTTGATTTTTCGTCTGACAACTGTCAGACGAAAGAAACACATCTGTCAGACGAATAGTTTTTCGCATGACCGGCAGTAAGTCTTCGTATGGGCAGCATTAAATTCTTGTATACCTTGGATTAGATTATGCGGGCGGAAGTCTTCTTTTATTCAATGATTCTGATTACATTTGTACATCTTTTAATAATAAGGAGGAGCGGTTATGAAGAATCTGGTAGTATTGACAGGTGCGGGCATGAGTGCCGAAAGTGGAATCAGCACATTTCGTGATGCGGGCGGTTTGTGGGATAAATATCCTGTGGAGCAGGTAGCTACTCCCGAAGGATATCAGCGTGATCCTGCATTGGTGATTAACTTCTATAATGCACGAAGGAAACAATTGCTGGAAGTGAAGCCGAATCGCGGACATGAACTGCTGGCGGAGCTGGAAAAGAATTTCAATGTGACGGTTATCACACAGAATGTAGATAATCTGCACGAACGGGCAGGAAGCAGCCATATCGTTCACTTGCATGGTGAGTTGACAAAGGTCTGTTCCAGCAGAGACCCGTATAACCCTCATTATATAAAGGAACTGAAGCCGGAAGAGTATGAAGTGAAAATGGGGGATAAGGCTGGTGACGGAACTCAGTTGCGTCCTTTTATTGTCTGGTTCGGAGAGGCGGTGCCGGAGATTGAGACAGCTGTCCGATATGTAGAAAAGGCGGATATATTCGTTATCATCGGCACATCGCTCAATGTATATCCTGCGGCAGGTTTGCTGCATTATGTACCGAGAGGAGCAGAGGTGTATCTGATAGACCCGAAGCCGGTGGATACACATACTTCCCGTTCGATACATGTCCTTCGGAAAGGAGCTTCTGAAGGGGTGGAGGAACTGAAACAACTGCTTATTCCAGCTCCGTAGCAAAGATATGACTATTCCGGAGTGTTTCCGAAATCTCGAGTGCGGTGATATTGCTGCACTCGATTCTTAATACCTTCTCCCAGTCCTCGAAATCTACATTCCATCGAGTGATTTGCGGGAACTTTGCCAGGAGACTTCCGATGAGCTTGATGTCGCGTCTCTTCGTGATGGAGGTCCGAAAAATTAGAATCTGATTTTCCATGTTTTTTTAGGTGTTTATTCCTGTGAACGAAATTCACGGATAGTGATATTGAAATGTTGTTTAAAGTTGCGGCTGAGGAGTGATAAACTGCTGAAACCACAACGACCGGCAATTTCGGTCGCAGACAGTTGCCTGTCATTCTGTAGTAGCAGCGCTGCTTTTTCAATCCGGGTGCGTTTGATGTATTCCGTCGGTGTTTCGCCCGTCAGAAACGTGAAAACGCGATGAAAGTGGAAAGGAGAAAAGCACGCGATTCCTGCCATCTTATGCAATGATAGAGGTTGGTCTATGTTTTGATGAATATATTCGGTCACTTTGTCGATCCGTAATTTATATTCCTGCCTATTTATTTCTTTCGTTTCCATTTTAATGCAAAATAAAGAATAATAAGAGCCGGAGAGTTGTCCTATCTTGCCAACTTCTCCGGCAGATAATGATTATCTTTTTTGTCCTATATAGAATACGTAGCCATAGTAATCTTTATATTTACTATACAGACTTCGTTCGTACTGCTGACCTTTCATGAAATCCATCGCAGTTTTATTTCCCGCGTGTTCTTTCATGAATGTCTCCCGTACTTCATCTTGTGGGGCAAAATAATGTTCTGTCCAGCAGTTCTCCGGTAGGATGAAATGGGCTGTTGGAGTATATCCGGCCCTTTCCATCTTGTCAATACATGTCGGGATCACGCTGATTTCCGGATAGGCGTCCATCCAGAAGTCTTCTATTTCCGCAGGGCGTTCCGAAGTGAACCAGGATGCTTCGCTCACTGCGATGAAACCGCCTTTTTTCAGGTATTTGTTCCATTCGTTCATCCCACGTTCGAATCCTATATTGTAGATTGCTCCTTCGGACCAGATCAGATCGAGTTCCTCGTTCTGAAACGGGAGATTATCCATTGATCCGGTGATTCCTTTTACTCTGTCGGCGCAATTGGCTTTCACCGCATTCTCATTGAATATTTCGATAAAATCGGGAAAGAGGTCTATGCCCGTAATCTGTCCTTTCACGTAGTCAGCCAGAAACAGTGTCTGACCGCCTGTGCCGCAGCCGATATCGGCAATCTTTGCATCATCGGTCAGTTCGTTGATGAAACTTACAGCTTTGCGTGTGGCTTCCGGACTTCCGGGGCCTTGACGTTTCAGCAGCTTGAAGTAGTTACATATGAAAGAGAAATCGAAATCATGTATAGATGTATTATTGTTACTCATTGTTTTTAATGTTTTAGGTGTACGTCAAATGGAGGCATACGGGGGATGCATAAAACCATTTGAACCTACAATAGTTGTTATTTTTTTAGAAAATAGAAATCAACTCTGACATGAATATGCCGGAGAAAATGTAAGGGATAATCTGTAATGAGAGGAAGACTTACAGATTATTTACAGAACGAGATCCTTGCGGAATGTAAATGTGATTAACATCCAATTATTCTTTTTAGTTTGTGGCAAAGATATGGTTTAACCTAAAAACACCATTGATTTTTCCTTGAAAAAATACTGTGGGACTGTATTTTAGCAAGAATCGTCAAATGAATAAACTGCATTTCGGCTGGAAGGGTATAAATTAAAGAGATTCTTAACCAATAATTATGTTTTTTTTGTATTTTTGCTACCCGCAATATAATTATGTGTAAAATGTGGCGAAGAACAATAACCTTTCTCTTAAGTCTTTTATCTATGGTGATGGCGGAAGCCACTAATCATTATTTTAAGCATTTGGGAGTATCTGATGGATTATCTCAGGTGTGTATCCCATCAATTTATCAGGATGAGTTAGGGGCAGTCTGGCTGGGGACTACTGAGGGACTGAATAGATACAACGGTAAGGATGTAAAAGTATTCCAGCCTTCGGAAAGTAATCATGGACTGACTAATAATGAGATTAACGAATTATGTGGAGATAAGAACGGAAGAATGTATATTCGTTCGGGCAACGATCTGATTAAACTGGATATTTATACGGAGCAATTCACTTGTCTGCGACAGAAAGGTGTGTATGGACTGTTTTGTAAGAAAGATACACTTTGGGTGAGTTGTGCAGACGGCATTTATTATTATACGGGACAGGGTACAGAGCTGACGTTCTTTGCTCGTGTGCAGAAAGGTTTTGTGGGAAGAGCACTCTATGTAGACAGAGAGACTGTATGGGTGGTTACCAGAAAATACTTGGTCGCAATATCACGTGAAGATCCTCTTCGGCAAGAGATTTTACTTACCCTTGATAAGGGTAATTGTATTTTGGGTGATAGTTCCGGAAATATATGGGTGGGAGCCTGGAACGGATTATACCGTGTTTCTCCCGATCGGGAGACAACCGCTTATGTTAGTCATTCGGGAATGGGGGAATTATCCGATAATCAGGTCCGATGCGTGCTGGAAGATGATTTTAAGCATATTTGGGTAGGTACGTTCAAGGGAATCGATTGTTACGATCCGATTACTGATACGTGGAGTCATTATACGCGTTATGGAAGTTCTTCAAATTCTTTAAGCCATACTTCTATTCTCTCTCTTCATAAAGATATGCAAGGTAATATTTGGGTCGGGACTTATTATGGAGGAGTGAATGTATTCAATCCCGATAAGAATAATCATAGCTTTTATTGTGCCGAACCTTTACGTGAAGACTGCCTCAGCTTTCCGGTAGTCGGTAAAATGACTGAAGATAGTGCAGGAAATGTGTGGATCTGTACTGAAGGTGGAGGGCTGAATTGTTATCATGGGGATACTGGCGTTTTCTCCCGATATATGTATCAAAAAGGAGATCAGAGTACATTAGGGAGTAATAATGTCAAGTCGGTTTTTTATAGAAAGGAGAACAATCGATTGTATGCGGGGACTCATTTAGGAGGATTGTTCGTTCTGGATTTAAAATCGAACAAGGGACACACTCTCCATCATGTTACCGGTGACCCTGCCTCGTTGCCTCATGAGATTGTGAACGATATTCAGGAGTATAAGGATGGCATTGCGATGTTGACACAAGGTGGTCCGGTGTTTTTTGATCCGGTGACCGAGAAATTCTCACCGCTTACGGATGATCCGTCTGTCCAGAAATTGATCAGTCGGGAATATGCTTTTGAAACGTTTCTGATCGATAGCCGGCAGCGTATGTGGCTTGCTGTTGGTGGCGGAGGGATAGTGTGCGTCAATTTATCTTCTTCAAAAGTGACTCAATATTTGGCGGATAGCGAGAAAGACACGTTGACGGTAGGAAGATACAAAACCGTGCATATTTTTGAAGATAATAAAGGAGATATTTATTTTAGTACAATTGGCGCGGGGATATTCAAGTATCAAGAGAAACAGGATGCTTTCAAGTCTTACGGAACTACCAATGGAGTACTTCCGAGTAATTATTGTTATTATATCTGCGAGTCTGCCAGGGATAATTGTCTGCTTGTTTTGCATGGGAAAGGGCTTTCTATCTTTGATCGTGAAAAAGAGGTTACAGAAGAGACTTATCACTTGTTTCGTCAGACTTATAATTTGGGGTCCGCTTTATATCGAAGCAAAAATGGGATTATTTATATAAGTGGTACCAATGGATTGGCTATGTTTCAAGAGCGGTCCTTTTATGAATCTCAGGTCAAAAGCTTCTTGAATTTTGATAAATTGTTTATTTTCAATGAAGAAATAGTTCCTGGTGATGAGTCCGGCATCCTGACTGAGATATTGGCGAAAACATCGGATATCTTTTTAAGCTATCAGCAGAATAACGTAACAGTGGAATTTGCTACTTTTAATTATAATAGTGACCGTAATCGTTTGTTTGAATATTATCTGGATGGCTTCGATAAAGTGTGGACCCAGACTTCCGGCACTACGGTTACTTACACCAATCTGCCTCCCGGAGATTATACGCTCAAAGTTCGTTCGATGGAAAATAAGGAGAGTTTGAAAGATGCAATCTGCTTGAATATACATGTTTCCGCTCCTTTTTATGCTACCATATGGGCATATCTGTTTTATGTCCTTTGTCTGACTGCATTGATGGTCGCATTTGTTCGTTTTAAAACACGGCAGGCGGCTCTGAGGTCTTCATTGGAGTTTGAGCGAAAAGAAAAAGAGAGGATTGAAGAACTCAATCAAGTAAAATTGCGCTTCTTTACTAATATTTCTCATGAATTTCGTACTCCATTAACGCTTATTCTGGGGCAAATTGAAGTATTGATGCAAATGGATTTGGGCACAACCGTTTATAATCGTATTCAGCGTATATATAAAAACGCCTGGCATATGCGGAATTTGATCTCCGAGTTGCTCGATTTTCGCAAACAGGAGCAGGGTTATTTGAAACTCAGAGTTGAAGAACAGAATTTGGTTACTTTTACTCGTCAGATTTATATGTGTTTTTATGAATATGCACAAAAAAAGGAGATCACATATCGCTTTGATTCTGTAGAGGAAACGATTTCTGTCTGGTTTGATCCAATACAGTTACAGAAAGTGATTTTTAATTTATTGTCGAATGCTTTTAAGTATACATCCAATAAGGGAAATATAACTGTAGAAGTAAGGAAAGTTGCTTCACAGGCCGTAGTTTCAGTGTGTGATACGGGTATTGGGATTCCGGTTGAACATATTTCGAAGATATTCGACCGGTTCTATCAGACGGATAATGCCTCTTCTTCCTCTTCTTTTACTTTGGGGACAGGCATCGGATTGGCGTTGGCAAAAGGAATTATGAATATGCATCATGGAAAGATTGAGGTAGAAAGTACTGTTGGTGAGGGTACTAAGTTTATCTTGTCTCTACCTTTAGGAAACCGACATTTCAGTGATGAAGAGATGGCTGTGACGGAAGGTCGGGAGTCACTGATTATTCCGGAAGCTTCTGTATCTTCTTATGGACAGTTGATGGCGGAAGAGATAAAAGAACCTGAATCGCAGAAAAATATGGATGAAGAAGATAAGCCTACGATTCTTTTGGTAGATGATAATACCGAACTATTGTCCATGCTGGAAGATATATTCTTACCGATGTATAATGTATATACTGCGTGTAATGGACGCGAAGGACTGGAGATGGCGCAACAAATACAACCGGATCTGATAGTAAGTGATGTGATTATGCCTGAGATGTCAGGTAAGGACTTGTGCTATAAAATCAAGACCAATGTAGAACTTTCTCATATTTCTGTCGTTCTGTTGACAGCACAGACTTCTGTGGAATATGTTGTAGAAGGTTTGATGTTCGGAGCGGATGATTATATAACGAAGCCGTTTAATATAAAGGTATTGGTGGCCCGTTGCAATAACTTGATAAAAAACAAGAAACGTCTGATTGCACATTATGCGGGTAAGGTCATTACGGAATCTCCTGTAGCGGAAGCTATTAATGAGAAAGATAAAGAACTGCTGACGAAATGTGTAAATATTGTCAGAGAGAATTTTGAGAACCCTGATTTTGATGTTACTGCGCTTGCTTCAGAATTATGTATGGGACGTAGCAAATTATATATGCAGTTTAAACAAATGACCGGGTTGACTCCGAATGAGTTCATCTTGAAAGTGAAGCTGGATGAAGCTATGTCTTTGCTGACAGAGCATCCGGAACTAAATATAACAGAGATTTCCGTTCGGCTCGGCTTTTCTTCTCCCCGTTATTTCAGCAAATCCTTTAAAGCCTTCTTCGGGATTGCTCCGCAAGGAGTCAGGAGTAGGAAGGAGTAGTTGTTTCATTACCTGACTTCTCAAGTATTAATATCCGGCATATCAGCTATTAATATCCGACAATTCAGTTGTTAATACCTGATATATCAGCTGTTAATACCTGACAAACCAGGTATTAATCCCCCCAATGTCTGCCTATAGGTTGCTATACGTTGGATAACATCATTTGTGCAGAAAAAGAAGGGCGATGTATCCAAATCTTCCATTATAGGTGACCAAATCTTCCATGTGGATGCAGAAATGTTCTTTTTGCAAAATTTGTGTTTATGGATGTCATATAGGTCTCCTATTTTTGCAATGCTTTCATTCTGTTTTAATACATAGAATCAAAGACAATAAAATAAGTATGAAAAATACAATAATTTATCGCATGAAAAGCAGATTAATAACATTACTCTTATTATTGATTACTGTCAGTTCTGTAACGTTTGCTCAAGAAGCAAAGAAGGAAATTCCTTTGAAATATGGAGCTACGAATGAAGGTAAACGGCAAGACCCTGCCATGCAGAAGTTCCGTGACAATCGTTTGGGTGCCTTCATCCACTGGGGACTGTATGCTATCCCCGGGGGAGAGTGGAATGGAAAAGTATATGGCGGAGCTGCCGAATGGCTGAAAAGCTGGGCAAAAGTACCTGCTGATGAATGGCTGAAACTGATGGATCAATGGAACCCTACGAAATTTGATGCGAAGAAATGGGCAAAGATGGCCAAAGAAATGGGTACTAAGTATGTCAAGATTACAACGAAACATCATGAAGGCTTCTGTCTGTGGCCTAGTAAGTATACTAAATATACCGTAGCAAATACCCCATATAAGCGTGATATATTGGGCGAGTTGGTGAAAGCCTATAATGACGAAGGAATTGATGTACACTTCTATTTCTCAGTGATGGACTGGAGTAATCCGGATTATCGTTATGATATAAAATCCAAAGAAGATAGCATCGCCTTCAGCCGTTTCCTTGAATTTACCGACAATCAACTGAAAGAACTGGCAACACGTTACCCGACCGTTAAGGACTTCTGGTTTGATGGTACGTGGGATGCCAGCGTTAAAAAGAATGGTTGGTGGACAGCTCATGCAGAACAAATGTTGAAGGAACTCGTTCCGGGTGTTGCCATCAATAGCCGCTTACGTGCTGATGACAAAGGAAAGCGACATTTTGATAGCAATGGTCGTCTGATGGGTGACTACGAATCCGGCTACGAACGCCGCTTGCCCGATCCGGTGAAAGATCTCAAAGTTACACAGTGGGACTGGGAAGCCTGCATGACTATACCCGAAAATCAATGGGGATATCACAAAGACTGGTCATTGAGCTATGTGAAAACTCCGATTGAAGTCATTGACCGCATTGTACACGCTGTTTCCATGGGTGGAAACATGGTTGTCAACTTCGGGCCTCAGGCAGATGGTGATTTCCGTCCCGAAGAGAAAGCAATGGCTACAGCGATTGGTAAGTGGATGAATCGTTACGGAAAAGCTGTTTATGCTTGCGATTATGCCGGATTTGAAAAACAAGACTGGGGATATTATACACGTGGTAAAAACGATGAAGTTTATATGGTAGTATTCAATCAGCCTTATAGTGAACGGTTGATTGTAAAGACTCCGAAAGGCATTACAGTAGAAAAAGCCACTTTGCTGACTACCGGTGAAGATATCACTGTTGTTGAGACAACCCGCAATGAATATAACGTATCTGTTCCTAAAAAGAATCCGGGTGAACCTTATGTAATTCAGCTTAAAGTTCGTGCAGCTAAAGGAACAAAAAGTATTTATCGAGATGCTTTAACATAAATGATAAAGAAACGATTCTATGAAGTTTAAATATATACTCATTTTATCAGCGCTTATCGGGCAGATTCTTTCACTCTCTGCCCGGGAAGTGACCTCTTTCAATGAAGGATGGCTATTCAAACGCGGGCCTTTTTCACAGGACCCGGTGAAGGTCGCTGCTCAATGGAATGCGGACTGGGAAACTGTAAACTTGCCTCATACCTGGAACGCTAAAGATATGCAGGTAAAAGCTGATGCTTTCTATGAAGGAGTTGGTTATTACAGGAAAACACAATTCTTTGGCAATGAGTTGAAAGGGAAGCGTGTATTTCTTCGCTTTGAAGGTGTGGGCGCCAACACAGAAGTGTATGTCAACGGTAAACTTGTCGGAATGCACCGGGGAGCATACAGCGCCTTTGCTTTTGAAATTGGAACCGCATTGAAACTGGGAGCTGAGAATGAGATAATGGTAAAGGCGGATAATGCTTCACGTCCTGATGTGATTCCGGTAAATCACAATCTTTTTGGGGTTTACGGAGGTATCTATCGTCCGGTATGGCTGATTATTACTGAACAGAATAACATTACAGTTACCGATTGTGCCTCTCCGGGTGTATATATTACTCAAAGGAATGTATCGAAACGCTCTGCCGATATCACAGTGAAAGTGAAGCTGGACAATGGAAGTCTTACTCCTGCTGACTTGGTACTCGAAAATACCATTTATACGCAGAATGGCAAGAAGGTCACTTCCCATCGCCTTCCTTTGGTACTCACTCCGCAGGGAACACAGACTTACATTTCTACCTTCAAACTGAATAAACCGCATCTGTGGCAGGGACGTAAGGACCCTTATTTATATAAGGTTATTTCCCGCTTACTGGCGGACGGAAAAGTAATTGATGAGGTGGTACAGCCATTGGGTGTTCGTAGATATGAGATTGTGCCAGGCAAAGGTTTCTACTTGAATGGTGAGAAATACCCGATGTATGGGGTAACCCGTCATCAGGATTGGTGGGGATTGGGTAGTGCGCTTACCAACAAAGAACATGATTTCGACTTGGCTCAGATTATGGATATCGGAGCAACTACTGTCCGTTTCGCCCACTATCAACAGTCGGATTACCTGTATTCCCGTTGCGATTCTTTGGGATTGGTCATCTGGGCAGAGATTCCTTTTGTGAATCGGGTGACAGGATATGAAGCTGAAAATGCACAGTCTCAGCTTCGTGAACTGATTCGTCAAAGTTTCAATCACCCTTCCATTTATGTATGGGGATTGCACAATGAAGTATACCAGCCCCACGAATATACGGCAGGACTGACACAAACTCTGCATAATCTGGCCAAGACAGAGGATCCTGACCGCTACACTGTATCTGTAAATGGTTATGGCCATGCAGAGCATCCGGTCAATCAAAATGCGGATATTCAGGGAATGAACCGCTACTTCGGATGGTATGAGAAAAAGTTGCAGGATATCGAGCCTTGGATAAAAGGGCTGGAGGAGAAATACCCGTGGCAGAAACTGATGTTGACGGAATATGGTGCTGATGCAAATCTGGACCATCAGACAGAATATCTGGGTGATGCTCTGAACTGGGGAAAGTCTTTCTATCCGGAAACTTTTCAGACCAAGACACATGAATACCAATGGAGTGTCATTGCAAAGCATCCCTATATCATCGCTTCTTATCTTTGGAATATGTTTGACTTTGGTGTACCGATGTGGAGCCGTGGCGGTGTACCTGCCCGTAACTTGAAGGGGTTGATCACTTTTGACCGGAAAATCAAAAAAGACTCCTATTACTGGTATAAAGCTAACTGGAGCAAAGATCCCGTACTCTACCTGACCCAGCGTCGCAACATCGACCGCGAACGAAAACATACTTCCGTCACTGTTTATTCTAACATAGGTACACCGCAAGTGTATCTTAATGGAAAAGAACTGACGGGTATACGCCAAGGCTACACGGATGTGCACTATGTCTTGGATGATGTAACCTTGGAACAAGGTAAGAATACAATTAAAACCGTTGCAACATATAATGGAAAAGAATACACTGACGAGATTGAATGGAACTATACCGGCGAAAAGAAGCGAAGTGCCGATTGGAGTGAAAACAAAGAAGAGCACGCAGGTTGGTAATCGGAGACGTTTCTGTATGTAATCTGAAAAATGTTGAATCTAAAATATAAAAGCCTATGAATGAAATGAGAAAGAATCTCTTTTAAATGGAAAACAAGTATTTATCATTAACTAATCTAATAATTTATGAAAATTGAAAAGTTTTATTTGTTTCTGCTAGCTTGCTTTGTCGCGATAGGAGCATATTCGCAAGATGGGCAACAGAAAATGACTGGTGATGAAAAGAGTCAGCAGCAAAGTGATGCAAAAGTTAAGATTACCGGGCAGGTCTTTGATGAGAGCGGTGAAGGAATACCTGGAGCGAATGTTACTCTTAAAAGTAATCCCACCAGTGGAACTGTCACAGATCTGGATGGTAAGTTTATTTTGATGGCTTCTCCTCAAAAGGATGTGCTGGTAGTCAGCTTTATTGGATATAACACACAAGAATTTCCACTGAAAGGGAAAACAAACGTTACCATCCAACTCTCACAAAACGTAAATGAACTTGATGCGGTGGAAATTGTGGCATTCGGAACACAAAAGAAGGAGAGTGTGATTGGTTCTATCACTACACTTTCGCCAAAGAGCCTGAGAGTGCCGAGCAGTAATATGACAACTGCATTGGCAGGCCAGGTAGCCGGTATTATTTCTTATCAGACATCAGGAGAGCCGGGGGATGATGATGCTAGTTTCTTTGTACGTGGTATCGCATCTTTCGGATTTAACACCAGTCCTTTGATTCTGATTGATAACATTGAATCTACAAGTACGGACTTAGGGCGTTTGAATCCCGATGATATCGAAAGTTTTTCAATCATGAAAGATGCCATGGCAACGGCCCTTTACGGTTCGAGAGGAGCTAATGGCGTCGTTCTGGTAAAGACAAAAGAGGGAGAGAGAGGAAAAACTAAGTTTGATGTAAGAATAGAGGGAAGTAATTCTCGTCCGACCAGTAATATTGAGTTGGCAGACCCTGTCACTTACATGAAATTGCATAATGAAGCCATCTTAACACGTGATCCTTCCGCCCCTGTCATGTATAGTGATGATAAAATAGACAGAACCGTTCCGGGATCTGGTTCTATCATTTATCCTACAAATGACTGGAGAAGGCAACTAATGAAGAACTCGACCTGGAATGGAAGAGCCAACATGAGCATCAGTGGCGGAGGAAATTCGGCTACGTATTACGTGTCTCTGCGATATACCAAAGACCAGGGTTTGCTCAACGTAGACGGCAAGAACAACTTCAACAACAATATCAATCTTCAGACTTATCAGATGAGGGCTAATGTCAACATCAATGTGACAAAAACGACCCAGGTAAGAGTAAACTTAAGTGGAATCTTTGACACTTATGAAGGTCCTATTTATTCGGGATCGGATATTTATAAGATGGTAATGAAGTCTAATCCTGTACTTTTTCCCGCTGTATATCCTACCGATGAACAACATAAATATATCAAACACATTCTTTTTGGAAACAGCGATGACGGAAGTTATCTTAACCCGTATGCTGAAATGGTAAAAGGATATAAGGAATATGAGAATACGACTCTTCTTGCTACATTAGGTGTTACGCAGGACTTGAACTTTATCACTAAAGGTTTGAAATTTGAAGGTTTCTTCAACGTTTCTCGTAAATCATATTACGGTCAGACCAGACAATATAAGCCATATTACTATGCTTTAAGTTCTTATGATTTCATGACAGAGAAATATTCTATCGAAAACATCAATCCTGACTCCGGAACGGAATACCTTGATTTTAGTCCCGGTGACAAGACTGTCAACAATGTAATGACAATCGAAACGAGAACCAGTTATAATCAGACTTTCGGTGATCATTCCGTAGGTGGTCTTATCGTTACTCAGTATATCGACAGTAAGAATCCAAACTACAAAACTTTGCAGGAGAGCTTGCCTTCAAGAAATATGGGTGTGTCGGGACGTTTTACTTATGCCTATAGTGACCGCTATTTCACGGAGTTCAATTTTGGATACAATGCTTCCGAACGCTTTGATAAGAAACACAGATGGGGATTCTTTCCGTCCGTCGGTGGTGGCTGGATGATTTCGAACGAACCATTCTTCCAACCGCTCAGTTCAAAAATTACGAAATTGAAACTAAGAGCCTCATACGGTTTGGTGGGAAATGATAAGATTGGCAGAGTCGATGAACGTTTCTTATATCTGTCTAATGTGAATATGAATGCAGGTGGAGCATCTTTCGGGTATGAAAACAAATATAGCAGACCGGGCGTAAATGTTTCACGTTATGCTAATCCTGCCATTGGATGGGAAAAATCCCGTAAAGCTAATTTCGCATTGGAAGCTTCTTTCTACGGATTTGACCTGATAGCTGAATATTTCACAGAACATCGTACTGACATATTACAGAAAAGAGCCAGTATTCCAAGCGTAATGGGATATCAGGCAGACGTATATGCTAACATTGGCGAGACCAAAGGACATGGTGTGGATCTTGATTTAAAGTATCAAAAGAACCTTAACAAAAACGCTTTTTTGATAGTACGCGGAAACTTAACCTATGCGCATAGTGAATATCTGAAATATGAAGATAACACGTATGATAAGGAATGGTGGAAATACAAAATAGGCTACTCGCCCAACCAGAAGTGGGGATACATTGCGGAAGGGCTATTTATAGACGATGCGGAAGTGGCCAACTCTCCTGTACAGTTTGGTGATTATAAAGCCGGAGATATCAAATACCGGGATATGAATGGAGATGGAGTAATTAATTCATTGGATCAAGTTCCTATTGGACATCCGACTAGTCCGGAAATCAACTATGGCTTTGGATCAACATTTAGCTATAAAGGTTTTGACATCAATTTCCAGTTCCACGGCTCGGCGCAGTCTTCTTTCTGGATTGATTATGATAAGATGTCTCCATTCTTTAAAGATCCGGATATGAAGCAGAAAACTAATAATCAACTAGTGAAATTTATTGCAAATAGCTATTGGTCGGAAAGTAACCGCAATCGTTATGCAACATGGCCCAGATTGTCAACCACTTCTGTTGCCAACAATAAAGAACTGAGTACATGGTTCATGAGAGACGGTTCCTTCTTACGACTGAAATTGGTTGAACTGGGATATACAGTACCTCAAAAAATTGTGAGCAAATGGGGTATGTCCAATCTGAGGCTCTATATGTCTTCTACCAATCTTTTTGTTTTGAGTAAGTTCAAGGATTGGGATGTGGAATTGGCAGGTAATGGTCTTAATTATCCGTTACAACGTGTATTCAATATTGGTGTAAATGTAAGTTTCTAAAAAGAATGGTTATGAAAAAAATCAAAATATGTATATTGTCATGTTTGTCGGTGTTTATATTGACATCATGTGAACTGAATATCGTCCCGGATAACATACCGACCATTGAAGACCATGCTTTCGCCTTGAGAAAAGAAGCGGAAAAAGTCTTGTTTACTTGCTACAGGTATATGCCTAGTGACGGAAGTCTCAAAAATAATGTAGCTTTGCTTGGTGCCGGTGATTTTTGTATTTCCGATGTTTTCCGGAGCTATTTGGGAACCAGCGCCTGGTATATAGCCCAAGGATTGCAAAAGTCCGATTCACCATATTGTGCTCAATGGGGACATTTATATGAGGGAATTGCTTATTGTAATATTCTGATTGAGAATATACATACTACACCGGATATGGATGATAGCGAGAAAAACAGATGGATCGGTGAAGTGGAATTTTTGAAAGCTTATTATCATTTCTATCTGATCAGGATGTATGGACCGATTCCTATTATGGATCGATATGTTCCGGTAAGTAGTAGTACGGAGGAAATGCATCCTTATCGGGAGACATTGGACAGTTGTTTCAATTATGTGACAGAAACTTTGGACAAGGTGATTGCTAATCCGGATGTTCCGGCTAAAATAGAGAATGAAGCTGAAGAACTGGGACGAGTGACCGTAGGTATGGCTAAAGCATTGAAAGCGAAAGTTCTGGTAACCGCTGCAAGTCCATTGTTCAATGGAAATATGGATTATGAGGTAATTGCAGATAATAGAGGTGTGAAAATCTTTAATCCGGTTAAAACGGAAGAGGAGAAGAAGCAGAAATGGGTAAAGGCTGCCGAAGCGTGTAAAGAAGCCATTACTTATCTCGAAGATTTGGGATTCGGTTTATATTATTTTGATGATCCCACTGTGGTCATGACAGAGTCCGACAAGCTGATGATGAATTTGCGAGGTGCTGTCACTGAGAAGTGGAACAAAGAAGTGGTATGGGCAAACTCTCAGTCATGGGTCGGTTCGGGTTCTTATGACAACTATCAGATACAGGCAATGCCGCGTGACTTGGTTCCCGGCAGAAATGCTAAGAATGCTACGAACAGAACCAATCTGGGTGTTTCTCTTGGACTGACTAACTCATTTTATACTAAACATGGGGTTCCTATAGAAGAAGATAAGACATGGGATTATGCTAATAGATTTGAAGTGCAGGCTCCCACGCCGGTGGAAGCTGAGCCCGGATATGAGAATACTATTATGCTGAATTATAAAACGGGAACAGTCAAATTGAATCTGGAACGTGAACACAGATATTATGCCAGCTTAGGCTTTGACGGCGGTATTTGGTTCGGACAAGGAAAGACGGGACTTTCGGGCTTGTATTCGGTGAATGCGCGTAAAGGAGGAAATGTGTCTCCCATTCCGGCAGATCACTCTCAGAACCTGACTGGTATTTGGCCTAAGAAAGTGGTTAACTACAAGACGGTCATGTCCGATGCGGCTTCCGGATTTACATCGGTCACTTATCCGTTCCCTGTTATCCGTATGGCTGATTTGTATTTGATGTATGCCGAAGCTTTAAATGAAAAAGGAGAGGATTATGCTACGGTATTGCCATGGATCGATATGGTGAGAGAACGTTCGGGACTTCAAGGCGTAAAAGAAAGTTGGGACCAATATGTAGGAAACAGCAAGTATGCTACTCAGACTGGTCTACGACAAATCATCATGCAGGAGCGTCGTATTGAGTTAGCATTTGAAGGACATTATTTTTGGGATGTCCGTCGGTGGAAAACTGCGACAACAGAATTGACACAGCCATTGACCGGTTGGAAAGTCCGTTATGGAGAAACTGATGTAGATTATTATAGTGAGAACTTAGTGCTTGTCCGGGATTTCACTCCCAAAATGTATTTCTGGCCTATTGATATCGGTGAGTTGAGAAAAGATCCTAACTTAGTTCAAAATTATGGTTGGTAAGTAATTAAAGTGACATTTGATTTATGAAAAAGATAATATACAGTAGCCTTTTAGTACTAGCCATCACATTGCTGCCTAGTGCTTGCGATAACGATAGTGATATGAATTCTCCCCATGGAAGTACGACTCCGCCTGAACAGGTAGTATTGAATGGTGTCAAAAATCTGCCGGGAAAGTCTATAATCTATTTTACACAGCCCAGTGATAAGAATTTTCTTTATATGAAGGCTGTATATATGACAGAGATAGGAGAACGTTCGACCAATGCTTCGTATTTTGCCGACTCTGTAGTGGTGGAAGGATTTGAAAAAGCTGGTGAATATAATGTGAAGTTGTATTCTGTAAGTCCGGGTGAAGCCTATTCTGAACCTCTGGAAGTAAAAATAAATCCGGAAGAGCCACCTTATATCACTGCTTATAAGGAGATGGAAATAAAACCGGATTTTGCCGGTATCCGGATAAAGACATCCAACACCAGCAATGAGACTCTTACTTTTTATGTGTACCGGAAGGATGCTACAGGAAAATGGACGGAAGCTGGAGCTTTATATACCAAAAAGCAAGAGATTAATGAGCCCATACGTGGTATGGAAGCCGTTCCTTCAGAATTTAGTGTGGTGGTGAAGGATAGGTGGGGACATCTTTCTGAAAGTAAGGAGATATCTCTGACTCCATATTATGAAGAGGAAGTAGATAAGAAAAAAATGGGATACTTGGCTATTGGCGAATACAAAGGTTATCTGGCACCGAATGCTAATACCCCAAAGAATCTGTATGACGGAATTATTGGAAGCAATAATACTTTCATGACCCTCACAACAGCGGGATATGATTTTACCAAGCCGAGTTCGGTGACACTGGACTTAGGGAAGAAGTTTAAGCTCAGCCGTATGATTGTCTATGGAAGAAGGAATGGAACTGATTATTCATCTATATTTGACGGTCTGTATCCGAAAGAAATAGAAATTTGGGGACGAAATGATAATAATGTAACCAAGTTTGATCCGGAAAATGATGAAGGATGGGTACGGTTATATCAAGGAGTATTGCCCAGAGCCGACGGTTCTGTTATTCCGGCGGCTATTGTCCCGTTAACTGATGCTGATAAGGAACTGGCAAGAGACGGCAATGAACTCGAATTTTCCGTAGATCTGGATGCATATAGATATGTGACGTTTGTTTGTATCAAGAATTATAATGTAGGAACATCTCGTATCAATGTGGCAGAACTTACTTTCTTTGGAACACCGGAGGATAAAATAATACAGTAATTGCTATATAAAAGACAAATATTATGAAGAAATTTATATTTATATCAGTCAGCATCTTGATATTTTGTTCCATTATATCTTGCGAGTCAATGGATGCGACTTATAAGGACTTTGTTAAGGATGGTCCAATCATGTATCTTACACGATTATCGAAAGATTCAATAACCGTGCGTAATGGGTGGGAAAGAGTGTTGATTTCATTTCCGATAGTGAAAGACGGGAGATCTACAAAGATTGCTCTTGCATTGAATCAAAGTGATACTGTCAGATATGAGTTGGCCAAAAATAAGAGGACGGATATTCTTTTAGAGAATATGCGGGAGGGGTCTATCATTTTTTCCGCCTGGCTGGAAGATGATGAGTTGAATAAATCATTGGCTACAGACTTTACAGGAACCATTTATGGGACACAGTACCAGAGCTATCTGTTAAATCGTTCCATTGTTTCTAAGAGTATGCAGAGTGGTAATCTGGTCATCAAATATTCCATGTTGCTGGACAGCACATTAGTGGCATCCAGGCTAACTTGGAACAAGGGAGGAGAAGAAACAACAAAAATTTCTTATTATAATAAGGAAGGACAGGACGTTTTAGAAGATTTTACAGGCGATTCTTTTATAATGGAAACCTTGTATGCTCCGCAGGAAAACGTATTGGATAAAATCTGGTCGAAACCTGTTAAATATACGAAGTAGCCTGAGTGGTCGGCCTGATTGTATTTTAAGGATGAGAAGGTGTGTCAAAAGTAACTAAGCTCTCCTCCTTCAAGAAGGGAATTTAGTTACTTTTGACATACCCCCTTATTCTCCAAATGATAAACATGCATATATGAAAATGATACATTATAAAATCATAATTCTATTATTGCTGGCATGGAGTCCTTGGGATTTGGTTTTACCTTGCCCCTCTATTTGTACGTCTGGCTTGCAGAATGATGATTTTGATATTCTAATGAAGAAGATTCGGGATGGGGTTGCAGAAAATCCGAATATTGATAAAGCTCTGGAGCTGTATGATGACGTCCAAGGATGTTTTATAGATATAGATTATGCCCGCCGGGATCGTACTAACTGGATGCCACTTATTCATGTGGATCGGTTGTATGACTTTGTATTTGCTTATACTCATCCAAAGAATTCCTATTATCAGAATGAAGATTTGTATCATAAGATAGTAAAGGGCTTGGAGTATTGGCAGCATCGTAATCCACATTGTAATAACTGGTGGTATAATCAGATTGCTGAGCCGCAGAAACTCGGTATTCTGCTTATTCAGATGCGTGTTGGTAAAAGGCAGATTCCGGAAGTATTGGAGACAAAGGTCTTGCAACGTATGCGGAAGGACGGCGGACATCCTGCCAGATGGACTGGAGCCAACCGGACGGATATTGCTTTACATTGGATTTATAGAGCTTGCCTTCAGAAGAATGATGTTGACTTGAAAACGGCTGTTGAGAATGTTTATAGTCCTCTATCATATACTGTGAAAGAAGGATTTCAGCATGACAACAGCTATTTTCAGCATGGCGTGCAGCTTTATATCGGTGGTTATGGAGACGAAATACTGAAAGGAGTAACACAGGTAGCTCTATATACTAAAGGAACGAAATATGCATTGGATGATGAGAGAATACAATTTCTGAGGCATTTTATGTGCGGCACTTATTATCAGGTTATACGTGGACAATACATGCTTTTCGATGTATTGGGAAGAGGAGTGAGCCGTAATAATGCTACCCAAAAGAGTCATGCCGCCTTGTTTGCCAAACGAATGCTGGAGCTCGACCCGGCACATATTGATGAATACAATGCGATTATAGCCAGATTGGAAGGCAAGAAGTCCGCCAACTATGGAATAAAGCCGTTACACACTCATTATTTCAGAGGAGACTATGCTCTTCATGTCCGTCCCCACTATACATTTGACGTTCGTATGGTTTCCAATCGTACCATGCGATGCGAATATGGGAATGGTGAAAATCTGAAAACCTATTTTATGTCCGACGGATGTACAAACATCGTGACCGAAGGGGACGAGTACGCTCGCATCTTTCCGGTATGGAACTGGAATCGTATTCCTGGAGTGACTGCTCCTCAACTGGATACCATTCCACGAACTGTAATTGATTGGCAAACGAAGGGAACTTCCGTATTTGCAGGAGGAGTCTCTGATAGTCTTTATGGCGTATCTGTTTATTCATATTTTGATACCTATGCTGATATAAATACCGCAGCTAAAAAGTCCTGGTTCTTTTTCGATGATGAAATCATTTGTTTGGGAGCGGGGGTTAATTCGACAGCCGGTGTACCGGTATGTACTACTATCAATCAATGTTTGCTTTCGAAAAAAGAGGTCATATTGTCGCAAAGTAAGAAGCATTCAGTAGTGAAAGAAGGAGATTTCGTCTATGATTCTCCCGAATGGGTATTGCACAATGGAATTGGTTATGTCTTTCCCGCCGGCGGAAATCTCTTTTTGAGCAAGAAGATGCAGACGGGATCGTGGTACAGCATTAATCATACTGAATCTAAAAATGAGCAGCAGCAAGAGGTCTTTACTTTGGGATTTAATCATGGTTGTAATCCCCGGAATGCTACCTATGCCTATATCGTGGTGCCTGGGATTCATTCTGCCCGCAAGATGAATCACTACAGGAAGAGTCCCGTCGAAATTCTGGCGAATACGGATTCTATGCAGATAGTGAGGCATACGAAATTGGGAATATGGCAAATGGTATTTTATAAAGAGGGTACATTCCGTAGCGGAGAGCTTTCTGTAAGTGTGGATAAAGCCTGTGCATTGATGATTAAGGATGGACACTGTGGTAATGCCGAACTGCATATTGCTGACCCTGGGCAGACACAATCCTGTATTAAAGTTGAATTGCTGATTCCTGAAATATCCAGCGAGCGAAAGACTGTTTTATGTGATTTTAGAAATACCGGTATCTATGCCGGTGCATCCAAAGCATATAAATTAAAAAATATATTATGAAGAAATTACTTTTGATTCTTTTTCTAAGCATAGCTTATTTATGCACGACACATGCACAATCGTTTACTAAACTCGAAGTGAAGCAATCGATGCGTAGGGTAGCCGATTGGCAGATCGGTCATTACAACAGAGCTGTTTATGGTGATCTCAACTGGGTGAATGCCACCTTTTTCCTGGGACTTGCTTATTGGGCAGAGATCGCCGGGAGGGACGATCAGGATGACTTCTATTATAAATGGCTGACCCGCCTGGGAAGTCGTAACTATTGGCAGGTAGATAAACGGATGTATCATGCAGATGATATTTGTATTGCTCAAACCTATCTGTATCTGTACGAAAAGTACAAGCAAAAGGACATGATTGTTCCTACTCTGGCGCGTACGGAGTGGGTGGTTGCCAATCCTCCTTCGGGTTCGTTTCAGTTGACTTACGGAGATGCCACGACATTAGAACACTGGACTTGGTGTGATGCTCTTTTCATGGCCCCCCCCGTTTATCTGAAACTCTATAATATCACTGGTGATAAGAAATTCATTCGCTTTATGGATAAAGAGTACAAAGCGACTTACGAGTTCCTGTTCGATAAAGAAGAAAATCTCTTCTACCGTGACCACCGTTATTTTGATATGAAAGAGAGTAATGGTGCCAAAGTCTTTTGGGGACGGGGCAATGGCTGGGTGCTTGGTGGACTGGTAGAAATGCTACGTGAACTGCCTGTCAAGAGCAAATATCGTCCGTTCTATCAGGAACTGTTTCAGAAACTCTGTTACCGCATCGCTAATTTACAGAGCAGCGACGGGTTCTGGCGTGCAAGTCTGCTCGATCCGGACGCTTATCCATCACCCGAAACAAGCTGTAGCGGTTTCTTCGTATATGCCCTTGCCTATGGACTGAACGAGGGACTTTTACCAAAAGAAAAGTTCCTGCCTGTAGTAGAGAAAGGATGGAAAGCACTGCTTTCTGCGGTAGAAGAAGACGGTAAACTAGGATATGTACAACCTATCGGTGCCGACCCAAAGAAAGTGACCCGCAATATGACAGAAGTATACGGACCGGGTGCTTTCCTGCTTGCCGGAACGGAAATGTATCGTATGGCAGAAGACGCTCCGAAACAGAATGCTACTATCCCGCAGAACCGTATTCAGGAAATTGCAGCTATGCTTCCCGATCGACCGCAGGGGATAGGAAGGTCTTATAAAGACCGAACTTTCTGGAATAAGATAAAAGAGAGTGACGACGCTAAACAACTTCTGGAAAAGGAAGCTCCTGCTTTGTTAAAGCAGGGGATGCCCCCTTTTGTCGATTCATTGTACTTGCATCTGAATAAGACGAATGTTCGTTTGCCTGGAGAGAATATGATGAATGCCCGTTATCAATATCTGTACAGGCTGACTTTGGCTGAATGCCTTGAAAATAAGAGGCGTTATGTCCCTGCCATCGAAAAAGCTCTGGTGGCTCTTTGCAGTCAGAAGCCTTGGTCTATTCCTGCCCACGACCGCGGTCTGAAGAATTATAAAGGAACGGATTATTATGTAGACTTGGTGGTTGCTACTGCCGGAAACGGTATTGCTCAGTGTGTTACCATGCTGGACGATCGTCTGTCGCCGGAGGTAAGGGCACGGGTGCAGTGTGCTTTCCGTGAGAAGGTTTTCCGTCCGGTCTACCGTTGTCTGGAAGAGACAAAACCATTTTGGTGGTTCACCGCTACCAATAACTGGAACTCTGTGTGTCTGGCGGGTGTTACCGGTGCGGCTCTTGCCTTGTTGCCCGATAAGGAGGAACGTGCTTACTTTGTTGCGGCAGCCGAAAAGTATAACGTGTATGGAATGAAGGGGTACGCTGACGACGGCTACTGTAGTGAAGGTGTAGGTTATTATAATTATGGTTTCCGTGCCTACATTCTGTTGCGTGAAGAAGTATACCGGGCAACGCAGGGAAAGATCGACTTCTTTCAGACTCCCAAGTTTGTCCGTATCGCCCGGTATGGGAAGAAGATACAGATGAATGAAGGAGTGTGCCCCGCCTATTCGGATTGTCGCATCGGGTTGTCTCCGGACAAGTTTATTCTCAGTTACTGCGACCGGGCGCTGGGTATTACTTCTGCAGAAGAACAGCCTGTTTTACCCAAAGGAAACAACTTGTCCCTTCACCTTCTCGAACTTTTCACAAGCCGGGTTGCAAAGGTTGGAATGACAGACGGAATCCGTCAGGTATTGCAGGAAGAGTCGGATGCTTTGCGCGCTTATTATGAGCAGGCAGGTATTTTGATTGCTCGTCCTGCCGGTGGAACTTCCTGTCGTCTGGCCATATCAGCCAAGGGCGGAACCAATGCGGAGAATCATAACCACAATGATGTCGGTTCTTATGCCGTAGCTTTGGGAAGTGAAACGATGGTTGGCGATCAGGGCGGTCCGAACTCCTATCCCGGAGATTATTTTAACGGAGACGCTCCTCAGAAATATAAGATAAAAGGATCATTCGGTCATCCGGTGCCTGTAGTAGACGGACGAACGCAGTCCTCGGGTGGCAAAGCGAAAGGCGTTGTGCTACAGAAAGAATTTACGAACGAAAAAGATGTATTCAGTATTGACTATACCTCTGCCTATTCCACCCCCAATTTGGATAAGCTCATTCGTACTTTCGTTTACGACCGCCAGGGTGAAGGCAACTTTACAGTTGGCGATGAATTTACAGCGAAAACACCGATCCGATTCGAAACAGCCATAACGACACGAGCCGACTGGAAAATCCTGGACGATACACATCTTCTGCTGGCTACAGATTCCGAACAGATGATTGTAGCTATTGATGCATCGGGTAAAGTGGTGTTTACTTCCGAAACGATTGAAGTGAACTCTCCGGCATATACACGTATCGGGATTGCATTGAAAAATCAGTCGAAGGAAGGATATATCCGATTGAAGATGTACACAAAATAAGTCTGTGTATTAGATATATGAAGTATTTATAGGGCATATATGCCCAGCGTGCAGGACATATATGTCCAACGTGCAGGAGATAGTTACCCTGCACATTGGCTATATATGTCCTGCAATCAGATTATAGTTGCCCTGCAAACGGGGGAAGAAGGTACTATCTTTATCTTCTTGTTTTTATTCTTGCTACTTTCGCTTAAACTGTCTATTTTTGAGGCTGCATTTCCATACTTGAATACGAGTACCTCATTATTAATAGAATAAAACAATGAAAAACAGGTTTCTGATCATATGCACAGTTTTGTTTCTCTCCTCTTGTTTGGCGTATGGACAAGAGCAAGCATCTGTAACAAAAGACTTTTCTGAAAATAAACAAGGTTGTATTCAGCATCCCTGGCAAGGCAAGAAAGTAGGATACATCGGAGATTCCATCACAGACCCGAATTGCTACGGTGATAATATAAAGAAGTACTGGGACTTTCTGAAAGAATGGCTGGGGATCACTCCTTTTGTTTACGGCATTAGTGGAAGGCAGTGGGATGATGTACCCCGTCAGGCGGAAAAGCTGAAGAAAGAACATGGCGGAGAAGTCGATGCTATCCTGGTTTTTATGGGGACAAACGATTATAATAGTAGTGTGCCTATCGGTGAGTGGTTTACGGAACAAGAAGAGCAAGTGCTGTCTGCTCACGGTGAGATGAAGAAGATGGTGACGCGGAAAAAGCGTACGCCTGTCATGACTCAAGACACTTATAGAGGTCGTATTAATATAGGAATCACTCAACTGAAGAAACTTTTCCCGGATAAGCAGATCGTTCTGCTGACTCCTTTGCATCGTTCGTTGGCTAACTTCGGCGATAAGAATGTCCAGCCGGATGAAAGCTATCAGAATGGTTGCGGAGAATATATAGATGCTTATGTGCAGGCTATTAAGGAGGCAGGAAATATATGGGGAATACCTGTCATAGACTTTAATGCAGTGACAGGTATGAATCCGATGGTTGAAGAACAGCTTATTTATTTCTATGATGCCGGCTATGACCGTTTGCATCCCGACACCAAAGGGCAGGAGCGTATGGCACGCACTTTGATGTATCAGTTACTTGCACTGCCTGTCGCTTTTTAATTATTCAAATATCCGCAGGACTTGACAAAGGCATTTTTTTGTTGTATATTTGCAGGAGTCATACAGGCAATAAAGTAACAACCCATTAAAAAATGAAACGAAATGCACCTTATCAATCATCTTAACCGAACCGAAAAAAATAGTGTAACATTATAACAAAATACAAAGGGGATCATATGCAAATCAGCATCTATGTGAACCGGTGATAAGCTTGAGGCTGCAACCTTTTATACGGTTTGCAGCCTTTTTTGTTGCATAAAATCAAGAAATACGTGCTTAAAAGGTGTATTGGAGTTTATAATAAATGGGGAGACCGTTTATAATAAACGATGCAACTATTTATTATAAACTCAACTGCGATTTTAGTATTGATGGTAAAAAGTTTTCTATATGTCAGAAGAACCCGTAGAGAGTTTTCTTTTATTTGACTTAGCAGACTGCGAATTATCGTAACATGACAATCTTTTACTTTATTGCCCGATTTACCCCCTATATCTGCCCGATTTACCTCCCGTCTCATTACGTTCTTCTCCCTATTTTTGTGCATTAAATATTCTTATTCTTTTCAATGATGAAAGATGCTGCATGATATGCACGGCGGAGATGGAAAGTGTGTGGCTGTTCTGCGGGATGTTGTTTTGAAGAAAAATAGTACAATATTCCATGCTTGTTGTACTATTCTCTATAGGAATATAGATAGTTAATCGTA
>OHNH01000401.1_pt1 | contig 26079 bp, 14 predicted proteins | sample 1569561 | NCBI WGS metagenome assembly OHNH01 (sample SAMEA3879510, study PRJEB24766) | human gut metagenome | biome: human-associated habitat; feature: feces | place: USA | collected 1985/1987
GAGAACTTTGTTGATGAAAAAACTATAAGATATTGGTAATGCAAATTATCAGTCAATACGTTATTTGAGTTATTTTGTACAATTTGAACCCCTCTTTTTTCGAAAAGAGGGGTTTCTTTGTATTCGGAAGAATAATCTTTAAACTAATACCGTAATGACGAAGCGATTTTTTATAGGCTACAGTTTGATTACTTTTTTTCTCTTAAATAGTGTGGTGCTTTTGGCACAACACAAAGCTTCCTTTGTGCAGCAATGGAAAATAGAAGATGCATCCCATGCTTTGCAGATAATAGAACGTGCAGATACATTAGAATTGATAGTTCCGGACGGACTGACTATGTGGTATCGGCAACGATTGACGGGCGATTATGAAATAAGTTATCGTATTTGTATGGTGATGCAAGGTGGAAAGTATGACCGCTTGAGTGATCTGAACTGCTTCTGGGCTGCCAATGATCCTAAACATCCCGACGATCTTTTTGCTCGCAGTCAGTGGCGCAACGGTGTCTTTAAGAACTATAATACATTGAACCTTTTTTACGTTGGATACGGGGGAAATGATAATTCTACCACCCGTTTTCGACGTTACAGAGGAGAATATTATGGAGTAGCAGATGACAAGGTGAAACCCTTATTGAAAGAATATACTGATGCCTCTCATTTACTCGTCCCCAATCAGTGGTATGAGATTCGGATTCGAGTGGAAAAGGGAATCACAACTTATTCTGTGAATGATGAAGAGTTGTTCCGCTATACCCTTGCGGGTGGTGAAGGTGACGGACACTTCGGTCTTCGTCTCTTGCAGAATCATGTACTGTTTACAGATTTTAAAGTGACTACTCTCTGACTTATATACTGAAAAACCTAATAAGACGATATATCCATGATGAAACAACCTTTTATTAAATTTGGAGTGACAACTCTATTTTCTCTTTTGTGTTCAACATTCCTTCATGCGCAAGTCGTAACAGATGAGCGGATGTTTTCTTTTGAAAAACCGCAAATACCCATTCCCGCCTGTCGGTATCAGATCTGCATTATAAAGATGGAAAACATTCGTTGGAATGGACATTTGAACCGGGTGGTATATTGGAACTCAAGAAAGACCTGAAGTTTGAGAAGAAAGATCCGACCGGCAAGGATTTATATCTTTCGGCTTTTATTGTGTGGGTTTATAATGAAGTGCCTCAGAATGCGACTATTGAGTTTCAGTTTCTGAAAGACGGCAAACGATGCACATCTTTCCCTTTTGGTATTAATTTCAGTGGTTGGCGCGCTGCATGGGTCTGCTATGAACGTGATATGCAAGGCACACCGGAAGAAGGCATGAATGAACTCCGAATTATTGCTCCAAATTCAAAAGGAACCCTTTTCATCGATCATTTGATTACGGCTACTAAGGTTGATGCACGTCAACAGACGGCCGATCTGCAAGTCCCTTTTGTCAATGCCGGAACCACCAACCATTGGCTGGTTGTCTATCAACACTCGCTTTTGAAACCGGATATTGAATTGACTCCTGTAGACGATAAGCAAAGAGCAGAAATGCAACTGTTGGAAAAGCGTTTTCGTGATATGATCTACACGAAAGGCAAGATCACAGATAAAGAGGTTGAAAATATTCGCAAGAAATATGATTTCTATCAGATCACTTACAAAAACGGTCAGGTTTCGGGAGTACCTATCTATATGGTACGTGCCGCCGAAGCTTATGAACGAATCATTCCGGATTGGAACAAGGATATGCTCACTAAGATGGGTGTGGAGATGCGTGCTTATTTCGATCTGATGAAAAAAATAGCTGTTGCATATAATAATAGTACGGCGAAACCGGTGATTCGGGAAGAAATGAAGAAGAAGTTCTTGGCAATGTACGATCACATAACCGATCAGGGCGTGGCTTATGGTAGTTGTTGGGGAAATATCCATCATTACGGGTATAGTGTTCGCGGCTTGTATCTGGCATATTTCTTGATGAAAGATGTGCTTAGGGAAGCAGGCAAACTCCAAGAAGCCGAACGGACATTACGCTGGTATGCGATTACTAACGAAGTGTATCCCAAACCGGAAGTTGACGGAATTGATATGGACTCTTTCAATACACAGACCACAGGGCGTATTGCCAGTATTCTAATGATGGAAGATACACCGGAGAAACTGCAATACTTGCGGTCTTTCTCTCGTTGGATTGATTATGGTTGCCGTCCTGCACTGGGGCTGTCCGGTTCATTTAAAGTGGACGGAGGTGCTTTCCATCATCGCAATAACTATCCGGCTTATGCCGTAGGCGGACTGGATGGGGCAACAAACATGATTTATCTTCTTAGCCGGACGGAATTTGCAGTTTCCAAGTTGGCTCATGAAACGGTGAAGAATGTATTGCTGACCATGCGCTTTTATTGCAATAAACTGAATTTCCCTCTTTCTATGTCCGGTCGTCATCCGGATGGAAAAGGTAAACTGGTTCCTATGCATTTTGCCATGATGGCTTTAGCCGGTTCTCCCGATGGAAAGGCGGAATATGATAGTGAAATGGCTTCTTCTTATCTTCGTTTGATTTCAAATTCGGGCGTTGAGAATGATGCTTCCGAATATATGCCCAAAGTTTCAAATGCTGAAGAACGCAAAGCGGCAAAGCTTCTGATAGAGAAAGGTTCCCGTCCGGAACCGGATCCGCAGGGGAATATAGCAATGGGCTATGGTTGTATCTCTGTTCAACGTCGCAGTAACTGGTCTGCCGTGGCCCGTGGACATTCCCGTTATTTATGGGCGGCTGAACATTATTTGGGAGCGAATTTATATGGTCGCTATCTGGCACACGGCAGTTTGCAGATATTGACTGCTGCACCGGGGCAGACAGTGACTCCGGCCACTAGTGGTTGGCAGCAGGAAGGTTTTGACTGGAACCGTATTCCGGGAGTGACTTCCATCCATCTCCCGCTGGACCTGCTCAAAGCCAACGTGCTGAATGTAGATACATTCTCCGGAATGGAAGAGATGCTTTATTCGGATGAAGCCTTTGCCGGCGGCCTGTCACAAGGAAAGATGAATGGTAACTTCGGAATGAAACTGCACGAACACGATAAGTATAACGGAACGCATCGTGCGCGAAAATCCTTCCATTTCATCGATGGAATGATCGTTTGTCTGGGCTCGGATATCGAGAATACAAACACGGATTATCCAACGGAGACGACCATCTTCCAACTGGCGGTGACAGATAAAGAGGCACATGACTATTGGAAGAATAATGCGGGTGAAGGAAAAGTATGGATGGATCATCTGGGTACCGGATATTATGTGCCGGTTGCTGCAAGATTCGAGAAAAACTTTCCGCAATACTCCCGTATGCAGGATACAGGCAAAGAAACGAAAGGAGACTGGGTATCATTGATTATCGATCATGGGAAAGCACCGAAAGCAGGAAGCTACGAATATGCCATTCTGCCGGGAACCGACCGGAAGACGATGACTGCCTTTGCAAAGAAGCCTGCCTATAGCGTATTACAGCAAGACCGGAATGCACATATCCTTGAATCGCCTTCGGATAAGATAACTTCTTATGTGCTTTTTGAAACTCCCCAGTCACTGCTTCCCGGTGGATTATTGCAGCGTACGGATACGTCCTGCTTAGTGATGGTCCGTAAGGAATCTGCTGATAAAGTATTATTGACTGTAGCTCAACCGGATTTGGCATTGTATCGTGGTCCGAGTGATGAGGCTTTCGATAAAGACGGAAAACGTATGGAGCGCAGCATCTATTCCCGCCCGTGGATTGACAATGAAAGCGGTGAGATTCCTGTGACGGTGACTCTGAAAGGCAGGTGGAAGGTAGTGGAGACCCCTTACTGCAAGGTGGTATCCGAGGATAAAAAACAAACGGTGCTTCGCTTCCTCTGTAAGGATGGAGCCAGCTATGAGGTAGAACTGGAGAAATAATCTTTTGTTCTGTGGCATGCTATCTGAATAATCAGATCCCCCAAGAGCATTTACGGCCAAAGGAATCGGCTGTAATAGCAGCAATGAAAGCTGAGGAGCCTACATATCGGTCAGGCTCTCCACAGTGATTTGATAGCCGTTTTGCTCTCATGCTCTAACAAATGGTCTGTATCCTTTTATTCATCGTGGTTTTCGGTGTGGTAGCAACTGTGGTGGCAGGTATGAGAGCAAACGGTTGCTCTCACTCTGTCTTATCCTGATCTGTCTCATTTCTACAATGTTATCTTTTGACTTACAGGATGTTAATAGCTGATTTCTCAACTGTTAACGTTTGATCTCTCAGCCATTAATAATTGAGAAATCAGCTATTAATGACTGAGAGATCATCCATTATTGACTAATAAATGATTTAATGCTTCCTAAAAGAACAGGTCAATTGAAATAACTGATACGGTTGAGTTAATCGGATCGGGCGGTCAAATCATCCTAATCGAGTATTTCTCCAGATTGTTTCATGGGGCGAAACTTTTGGTTTCAACCTTTGAAACTAAAAGTTTCAAGCGTCTGAAACTTTTTGAAACAAATTGAGACTGACTAATAAGTCAATAGTATCATTAATTCCCTTCCCGAAGGAGGAGATTTAAGATACCACCGACTTTTTAGTCGGCCTTAAAATGATGTAGGAACTTAAATTCTGTTGAATGATCTTCTGCAGATTAGAACATGAACATAGCGACTGCTACGATACGGTTGTTGCTGACGGAGTGGGTGTCTATGATTTTACCATCCGATTTATCCAGCTTGCCGTACCATGCCGAACTCAATGTATACTCAACTCCGAACTTCCAGTGAGGAACGTTGTAGGTAAGTTCAGCTCCGGCAGTTACCAGTTTATCGAGGTTGGTTCCTGTTCCATAGAGTTTTTCAGAGACTAATTCGTCGCTTGTTCCTAAGTTTTTGGCGTATCCTACAAAGATTCCCGGTTTCCATTTTTGTCCGTAGACTACATTCAGCCAGGAACTGGAGAAGCGTATCGGAGTGTACTCCTGTTCTTTTGTCTTGTTGTCTATGTGCTTAATTCCAAATCCTCCCAAACCGGATGCTTGTGTCAGGTTGGAACCTAATACGCTTTTGGCGCCGATGAACCAATTTTTATTGGTATATTTTACATGGGCCTCATAAGAGAGGGTAGTGATACGTTCGTCTACTTTGTACGTATGTGGGATTGATATAGTACTATTGGTGGTCGGATCAAGCGTCGTTTCTTCCCATGAAGATTGAGTACGTGGCTTTAATGAAATCATTTCAATGCCGGCACCCGCCAGAAATCCTCCGTTTTTGTAATCTGCTCCGACATAAATCTCAGGGATATTGCTCTTCTTTATGTATTCCTGACTTTTACCGGCAGGTCCTTGTGACAGATACTGAGACTGCCATACCAATGCTCCGGTCAACTGAAGGTGTTTGTTGTTGAAGCGATAACGAATCTGCGGTGCACGGCTGAACGGCTGGAACGGTGCTCCTACGGAAAGATTAAGAATCTGAGGAGAAACATCACCGAACAACGGATGCCATGTCTGACCTACCAGCACAGCCGACTTTCCCCAGTCCAGATTAAAGTATGCATGGCGCAGACGAATGGTGGAGTAAGAAGTTCCCGACCCGCGGAAGTCCACTTCCACTTTGGCGGATGTCTTGGCTGTTCCCAACTTCGGGCCTGCCACATCCAGTCCCAAACGGGAATATAATGTATAGAAATTACTGTTCGATGTAGCGTTCAGGTCTTCACCATTGCCGTCGAGCAATTCATCTTTGGGATACATGTAAAACAATCCGTCTACAGTTTCCTCGTTGGCACGGCTGTTATAGTAGAAGTCCGTGCGAATCTGTCCGTAGAATTTGAATTTAAAATCCTTTAATTGTGCGAAACTACTTGATAGTGTCATCAAGCAGAGAGATAATAGAATGTATTTTTTCATAATGTGCTTGTTAATAAACGGGCGCAAAATTACGGAAAATCTATGGAATAAACGAATAAAAAAGAGAGGAATGGCACTAAATGATTTGGACTGAAAGTCAATCCTACTTTAACAATTTTCTCTTCCCATCATCCTCCAATATACGCATTTGCTGAATGGCTATTTGGTTTAACTTGATGAGCCGCTCACCTTGTGGAATACCTTGGTCAATAAACACGGCATTCAAGTTCTCCATGTTAGAAAGACAAATCAGTTCATTGATAGAGGCATAGTCACGAATGTTGCCTTTCAGTTCGGGGTTCTGTTCATGCCATATTTTTGCAGTTATGCCAAACATGGCAACGTTGAGTACATCGGCCTCTTCTGCATAAATGATGCTTGCTTGTGCAGGAGTGATTTCTGTCGGAATAAGGTTCTGCTTGATGGCATCAGTATGTATACGGTAGTTAATCTTTGAGAGTTCGCGTTTGGCAGTCCATCCTATTTGAGCCTGTTCCTGCTCTTTTAGACGTTGGTATTCTTTAACAAGCAACAGTTGGAAGCGGGGACTGATCCACATACCGAAGTGGTAGGCAATATCACGGTGGGCATACGTTCCTCCATATCGCCCCGCCTTTGAGATGATTCCAATAGCTCCTGTCCGTTCAATCCATGTTTTTACGGATAGCACGAAGTTGTTACTTCCTGCCATATTTTTAATTGTACCGAATTCGGTACAATTAAAACTTGGATTGTACAACATTTCCCATTCCCCGATATACTCAAGGGTGCTTTTCAAACTAAGCCATCGAAAAATGATATGCTCTTGCATCTGACTGCGAGCCATATCAGTCAGTGAAATATAATCGTTGTCGTTATATGCAACGACCGTAATCTCCGTATTCTGCACTTTAATCTTCGCCATATTTGTATCATTTGGTTTCAAGTTTTCAAAGGTACAGTGAAATATTGAAGAATAGATATTTTATTCAGAATACTTTCCAGTAATGAGAACGGTTAGCAAATCATTATTTCAAAATCGGGCAGCCTACCGTTGATTAAAAAAGGCACCGACAGCCTGATAATATTTGCTGATATTCGTACTTTTATGAATCGCTTTCAGTACTTTTCTGTCGGCTTGGGGTGCCAGGTATTCCCAAAAAGTCTTCATTTTAGTCAGTAGCTGTCCCTCTCCTCCTTCCAATAGCACGTCGTAATTGTTGTACACGCTTTTGTGCATGGATTTCAGTCTATCCCTCATTTCATCGGGCGCAAGCGTACGGTTTTCTTTGTATTCCAGTGCTAAGGCCGGATTTGCCAGTAGTCCGCGTCCTATCATGATTCCCGCCAGGGAGGGGAATTGTGCGCTGATGCGTTGAATATCTTCCAAATTATGAATGTCTCCATTGTAGACAAGCGGAAGTCGGCAGACCTCCCGGAAAGCTGAGAATCCTTGCAAGTCAACTTCTCCTTTGTAACCTTGTTTTCCCAGACGGGGGTGCATGGTGATCTGGCGCAGAGGCAGGTCATTCAGTATGGGGGCGAGTGCCAGGCATTCATCCGGCTGTTCCCATCCCAGTCTCATTTTGACGGAGAAGCTGATTTGCGGATATCGGGTGACAATGCTGAGCAATGCTTTCACCTCTTCGGGATAAGGAAGGATGCCGGAGCCGTTATGACGTTTCGCCAGAAGCGGGAACGGACAGCCTAGGTTTATATCCACTTCCTGATATCCTTTTTCGATGAAAAGGGATAAAATCACTTCTGCTTTCTCTGCCGAAGAGGCTATCAACTGAGGAATCAGGTGGGTTACCCCATTGTTCTCGGGTTCGATTCCCCGGACATCTCTGCGGCGAAAGTTCCCTTTTTCCAATCGTACGAACGGAGTATAATAGGTGTCTACACCGCCGAAGAAGGCGTCATGTGCATTGCGGTAAATTGCTTCGGTGTAACCTTGCAGCGGAGCAAAATGGATGGGTAGTGTATCTTGCATATCTTTTAATTTGCTGCAAAGATACGGAAAAGTAAAAGAGAGGAACCTCACGGCCCCTCTCTTTTGGGTGTTAAATTGATTAAAGTCTGATTTTTATATACGTTTTTAACTGAAGGTTAGAAAAATCGTGCGGGTGATTGGTTGTTATTTAAGGGCGTTGAGCCATCCGGGTACATAGCCCAGACGTTCCCGCAATTGTGCCTCGTACAAAGATTCGGGGGATACCTTCATACCGGTACTTTCTTCGTATGTGACTTGTTGCTGCTCTTTACCGGGAAATTTCACATTCATACCATGTGTACCGACTACGATAGGCGGGAAAATCTTCCACCATGTATCGCTGTCGCTCCACCATGCGAAGTTAGAAGCGTGAGAATCCGTTCCGGTCACATTCAGATTCCATAGGGTGAGGTCGCCTAAGTGATTGGGGACTTCATTTTCATCGCCTCCTGCGCGGTAGTATACAAGTCCGCCGCTGCAATTGTCTATCAGCGTGGCACGGGGTTGTGTGGCGTGGGATTCGAAACAGGCGTCATTGCCCCAGGTTACGTTCCATAATACGGTTCCTACACTTGGCTTCGATACGCCGCAGCCGTGGAACTGCCCTTGACAACTCTTTCCGTATACGTCATTTCCTGCGCTTTCATCGCGGACTTTGCCGATAAAGACGCGTGAAGAACCTTGCGAACGTACGGCTGAATGTCCGCGTTTTCCACTGATACGGATATCATATGCCGAGCTGTTGGCAGATTCGGCAAAAGTAAGCGCTTCGCTGACACTCTCGAAGTGGACGTTGCGTACCCATGAATTGACTACACGTTGCAGCAGCAGCGGTTTGTAGGCTCCGTCGTATTGCCAGCCTACTTTAGCCTGTTCGGCGTGTCCTTCTCCGTGATGGGCGTAGCCGTCCAATGCGTTTCCTACGAAGCTCAGGTCTTCTATACCGACATTCTCCAGATATTTGTACGTGCGGATTTCCCATCCTTCCGTATCGTTATACTTGATGTCGATGTCGTGCATGATCGGTTCGTAGAAAGTGATCTTGCCGTTTGCGGCGGATTTTACCTGATGAAATTCGGTGATTTTTACTCCGTACAGGTCGTCGGAGCTTTGGTTGATGGAGATAGGGGCTTTTGCTATCGCCCAGTTCTCGTTGAGGGCAATCGGACCGATTTCCTTCTTTACCAGTTCCCTGTCTCCGCTGCGTAAGCGCAACTGTACCCACTGTCCGGAGGAGATTCCGGTGGTTCCGCTGACTTTCACGGTAAAGTCTCCGCGCTTGGCATTCTCGGTTACGGAAGCGAGCTTGGGGGAGTTACCGGCATTGTTCGGACCGTTGGTGTGCTTGATTGCCAACAGTATAGGTGATGAACTGAGATTGCTGATACTTGTCGGCAGATTAGGCGTTTCCATGATCAGACGTGTCTTGTCGGGACCGTCGCCTTTGATTACAAAGTTACCGCCATAGATTTCAATGCCACTGCTGACATTGTTGTTTTTCGAGTCAACGGCGTCCTTCTGCTTGCTTTCGTCGCGGGTGTTGTCGTCATCGTTGTGAAGAACGTAGTCGCCTGCGGGGAAATAGATTACAATCTTCGCGTTGGCGTTCAGCTTGTTGGTTCCGTTTACTCTTGTCATACCTTTCTCTTGCAGGATGCTGATCAGCGCTTCACGGGCGGTCATGTTCTTGGCGGTCATGCGCTCTTTTACGTTGATCACTTGGTATCCTAAAGAAAATGCGCCTTGCGGCGCACTTTCTCCATGATTATATCCGGCATACGAATAGTCGGGCAGCACATTGTTTTCTCCTGTCTTGAAGTGTTGCCAGGCTATTGCCGAGTTGGCATCTATCTTCGTGGTCAGCAGTTTTACCGGAAGTTTCACTACCCGGCAGTAACCTTCTTTCGAGAATATCTTGATGTAAATCTGTTCTTCGTATTCTTTCCCTTGCACGTTTGTTTTGGGGGCGGTGACGATCAGTTTGTTTTCCGTCAGTTTCACGCCCCATGTCTGGTTTTCGATGGTGGCTGTTTCCACGTTGGCTTGTTCTACCACGAACTCCTGCTTTTGTCCCAGACCGAAAGTGGCTGTGCCTTCATACTTGATTGTCAGGTAGAAGTCTTTTCCGTAGATGGGGACTTTTACTTGGCTGTTGTCGGCACGGATGGTAAAGGTGATCTGCCCGGTCGTTTCGTCGATGGTCACGTTGCTGAACAGGGAACTTGCGTTGGCAACGGCTTGCGTTCCGTCGGCAATCTGGTTGTTGCCTAGTTTGTTCCAGGTGCTTCCGTTGTCAATAGAGACCAGCCAGAAACCGTTTGCATCTACTTTTAGTTTCGGGGTGACGCCTGCTGTTCCCGCTTCGGGGATGGCGCTTACCGGTTTGTCGTTAACGAGCAGTTCGGTGGTCATGTCGTTGATGGTATATGCCCAGTGACCTGACGCGTTGACGCTGAACAAAGGCATGTCGTTCATGTCTACTTTGCCGCTGTATATGGTTACAGTTTCGCCGTTACTCAGTTCGATGGTATAGTTGTCCTGTTCATCCTTGCTATATCCCACCACCAGAATCTTACCTTCAACCATCTGCTGATAGTTGCTGATGTCCGAGTTCATCTGTTCTATGCTCGCTTCCAGATTGGCTACCCGTTCTTTCAGGTTGTCAATGTCGGAGCGCAGATCATCCCGTTCGTCGCACGAGTAAAGTGCGACGAGGAGGGTGATACATATGATTGATATTACTTTTTTCATACGTTAGTCGGTATTAGTTGGTTGCACCGTATTCGGCATATTCTGCATTCGGAACGAAGATACCGTTGGCGAGGTCGAAGGTGCCGCCGTCGAACGGATTGGATGTTAATGCTTTCAGTTCTTCTGCTCCTTCAAACGGTAGTTTGCCTCCATAGAACATTTGCCAGTTATAGGTCATAGTTTTGTAAAGGAGGTTATCTGCGCAAATATCTCCTGTTGGGGATGTTATCTGAGGACGAATGATGACTACATTACCTGTTCCGTCTGTATTTGTCCAGAAGATATTATTTTTAATAGAGGTTTTCGCCAGATTGCCTATGTTTACGTAGCCACCGGTATTTGTTTCCAAGTTTATAAATGTATTGTTTTCTATGGTCAGATTGGCTATACCTGAAGCTGAACCATTGAATAAAACCAATTGATTTACTTTACCTGACGGACAATAGAATGTGTTGTTTCTAAAGATGACATTGCCATAATCCTGATTCTTATTACTGCTGGTATTGATAATAAACTGTTGTGTAACAGCTGTTATCTTGATTGTACTATTTTCCATGCTGAAATTGGCAATACTCCTTTTGTCGTTAGTAATGGCACTTACAGGTTTGCCATTGAGTGCAATCTGACATTGATCAAAAGCTACATTAGCAAATGACTCGTCTGCATAAACAGTAAACAGATAATTAGTGAATCCTTCGGCTGCTTTAAATACAATGTTTTTACACAAGAAATGTCCAGTTTCGGTATTTTGTCTGAGTCTGATATAATTTCCTGTAATTGCCACTGTACTGATGTTTTGTGAATCATCTCCGATGAAAAGCAAATTAGCGGCATTTGTGGTGCTGTTATAGTTGACTGTAACTCCTCCTTTGATAAAATAGATGCCTGGAGTAGTGATTGTCTGATCAGTATCAATGTATGTTGCATTCTCGAATTTAGTATTATTTACTTCAATTCCATTTACCGTAAATGTGGCTCCGCTATTATATAAAGCATAGTAGCTGTCAACTACCTCTACAGCCTTCACCTGAATCTTGGCAACCGCCCAACTGGCACCCTTATTAACCTGCACTGTTACGTCGGAACCGTTATCCGCCGTTGCACGTGTACTCATTGCGTTTGCCGGAGCTGTAATGCTCAATGTAGCTACATTGGTCATTTCATCCGCTTCGCTCACAGTAGCCACCCATCCGGCAGGAGCAGTAACGATAATGTTTTCACCTTTTACTTTTACAGTCGTAGTGGCAGTCTTGCCATAGCCTATTTCCCAGTATCCGTTCTTCATTCCGGTTTCCGGTTCGGTGATTTCGCAAAGCAAGTCTTTTACGATAGGGATAGAGATGGCTTCCGTCTGTCCTTTCAGTTTGACAACGAAGAATTCCCCGGTTGAATCTACGTATACTTCCTCAAAGAAAGAGTCTGCACTGCTTCCTCCGGAACCATCGCTGACTGCGGATACCTTTTGACCGTCTGTGTCGAGTACGTCTTCCCAGCTGGTTCCGTTATCATAACTTACCTGCCAGAAACTTCCCTCGTCCGTAATCCGGAACTTGGGAGCTATACCATCCTTACCGGGAGTGCCCACAGCCTGAACAGGTATGCCATTCTGCATCAATACCTCACCGTTCACTACCCATTGACCCTCGTCATTGACAGTAATCTCAGGATAAGCAACTTCTCCCTTCGAGCCTTGTGTCAGTGAGATGGTTTCTCCGTTACTCAGTTTCAGTTTATATGTACCGTCTGTATTCGTCACTTCTGTGATAGTCTGACCACCTTCAAGCAGTCGCTTGATAGCTGTCATGTTATCGTTCAATAGACTGACTTGTGCTTCCAAAGACTCTACGCGGTCTTTCAGATTGTCAACATCGTCTCTCAAGTCGTCTGTATCGCACGCTGCCAATGCAAACAGCGCAAATGCGGTTAACATGATTGATTTAAAGTAATTCATAGATATAATGTATTAGTTATTATTTTATTCGTTTATTGTTATTCCACTACGTTTACCACCATGTGGTAAGTAGTCGTGGAGGAATGATCGATATTGGCATTACGAGCGAGGAATGTCACGTTGTAGATACCAATTTGATTGTAGGTATATGTGTACTTATCCAGACGCTGGGTAATATCCTTTACTTTCGTTCCCTGATCGGGACTGCAAGAGTTAACGGTAATCAGATCGGAAACCAGCCAGCTGTATTTCAGCGGATCGTTGGCATTGGTACTATGGATGAAGAAGGAGCCGCCGCCTACACCTGTCAGGTTCCAGATACCGGATACGTTATTGGTAACTGTCCCGTATTCACGGTCTTTGGTCATGCTGGTCTGATCCTTCAGATTCCATTTGTTCTTCATATTGATCGGAGTAAAGCCGAAAGAACCGGCAGAATATTCTGCTTCCTGTCCGCTCGTCATCACATTATTGATGCGCATCCGCTCAAAATACATCTTGGATTGTGCCACTGTATTGTCAATGCCACGGTAGCAGATAGCGATTGCAATCCGTTTGCCCATGTATTCTTTCATATCAAAACTGTATGGAGTGGCGAGATCGGCATTGCCTACCGCCGCTGTCGGGAATGCGGACTGCGGAACCAGTTCTTTCCATTTGCCGTCTTTCTCAAATTGCTCTACGAGCAAAGAGTCAGCTTCGAAATTATCCTTGTATAATCCGGTGAATTCGTCGGAGATATATACGTGTTTCTCCAATGTCGTGCTCGGGTTACCGTACTGGAACCAGATAGAGAAGTTCAGCATAGACGACTTGATCTGTGAAGGATCAATCGTTTCGCGTTCGCGATATTCGTATTTGCTGCCCGCTTCTCCACTGAAGAATGTCAGGAAGTCCGGATCGCCCGAAAGGATGAACTCTATCGGAGTACCTTTTTTGGCAGTAATGATCTGTCCGTCGAAGCTTACATTCTCGTTGGTCGCTACTTTTACGTGCAGACCTACCGCTTCGTCCAGCCCGTCGCTGCAAGCCCCAAAGAAGAGGCTTGCTATACAGATGGCTATGAGTTTATATGTTTTCATAATCTATGATACTTTTATCGATGAATACTGTGATTACCAACCCGGATTGTTCTGTGTGATATCTTTGTTCACACTCATTTCCGCATCCGGAATCGGGAAGTAGTTGTAGGTGCTGGAGATGTTGAAGTAGGTATATACGTTGGTAGGTCCCTGCGTCCAGTTGTTGCCGGATTGTGCTTCGGTTACCAATGCTCTCATATTTTTCACATACTCACCCCAGCGGATCAGGTCGAAACGGCGGGTGTATTCGAAACAAAGTTCCATGGCACGTTCGTCTTTCACGGTCTGGCGGAATTCTTCCTGCGTCATGTCGGGAAGCTCGTTCAGTCCGGCACGTTCTCTTACTTCCTTCATACATTGGTAAGCCAGAGTGGTAGGGCCGTTGTTCGCTTCGTTTTCCGCTTCTGCGATCATCAGCAGTACGTCAGCATAGCGCAGGATCGGGAAGTTGATAGACGTATAGTTCTTGTCTTTCTTATCCGCTTCGTATTCACGGCGGTATTTGCCGCACATACGGCTGAAGTTCTTGGTGGCTGTGGTCTTTTCTGTGTCATCTGCGTACTGGTAAGTTCCGCGTTGCTGACCGTATTGAGACATTACTTCAGCAAGTTTGCCCTGCTCAAATTCACGGTGGGTAACGCCTGTATTCTTGCCTCCGGCTTCTTTGTATTCAAACGGAGCGATACTCCAGTTGAAACGTTTGGTATCACCGTTGTTCACATAAAGGTTGTACAGTTTCGGAGTGCTGTAGATAAAGGCATAGCCATATCCGGGGTCTTTGGCTCCCGTCACATCGCTTTTGGAGGACAGATCCGGACCGGCCAGTCCGATGATGTTACCGATACGGCCTTCGGCTTGTGTATCCGAAGTGTTGTTGCCGGCAAATTCGGCTTCCCAGATGCTTTCGTTGGCAGTGGTGTTATACTTGTCGGAACACATATCGATGAAAGGGTCCCAGTAGTTGGCAGCCAGTTTGTGACCGGCAGTCATTACTTTCTGGGCGTAGAAGCTGGCTCTTTCGAAATAGTCTTTCTTTTCGGCCTGTGTGGCATTGCGACCTTCACGGTAATGCTCGCCTGCACGGAACAGATATACACGTGCCAGTATGCCCCATGCGGTAGACTGAGAGATACGTCCCGGCTTGTAAGCAAGATCGGAGGCCGATTTCAGACCAGTCTCGGCGGCATCTGCCATTTCGGAGATGATGAAGTCATAGATTTCCTGCTTGTCCGTACGCGGGATATTCAGGTTGGTAACGCTTTGGGTTGAAACTGTTTTGAAAGGAACATCTCCCCAGCACTCTACCAGATTGAAATAATAGAATGCACGCAGGAAGCGGGCTTCGGCGATGTACTGTTCTTTGACGCCTGCATCGAAACCGTTTACTTTGTCGATGTTTTCGAGGAACATATTGGCACGGTTGATGCCTGAATAGAGGGCATACCAGAAGGCAGTCACGGCGTTGTCACTGGTGGTGGCGTTGTTGCAGATCAGTCCGGTAGATGCGGGACCGCGTCCGCTGCCTCCGTAGTGGGATAAGTCGTCACCGGCTACGAGGTACATATAGTCACCGCCGTAGAAAGTAGGTTGCGACAGTATGGCGTAGATGCCTGTCAGGAAGGAGTTGGCTTCAGCGGGGGTGTTGAAGTAGTTCTCCGGCGTCAGTTTGGTAGGTTCTTTGTCCAGAAAGTCACAGGATACCATGCTGAAACCTGCCAATAGAGCTATGATTGTTATTTTTAATGCTTTCATAATCGAATTCTTTTTTCTAACTGTTACTATCATTATCCGTTTAGAATCCCAGGCTTACACCGAAGCTGATAGAGTATGCTCTCGGATAGGAAGAGTAGTCCAGACCGGGAGTGAGTGCACTGTTGCGTACAGATACTTCCGGATCATAACCGGAATAACCGGTACATGTCCACAGGTTTTGTGCGGCAACGTAAACACGTGCTTTGTCTATCTTCCATTTCTTCACCAGCTTTGCGGGGAAGGTATAGCCTACTGTTACGTTCTTCAGACGCAGGTACGAACCGTCTTCGATGATGCGTGAAGAGATCACACGGTTGGAAGAGGAGTTGGTAGCCGCAGGGATGTCACTGGTCGGATTTTCCGGTGTCCAGCGGTTGGCATAGCTGGCGAACTGGTTCAATTCGCGTGAACGGTTGTTGGAGCTTTCAAAGAACAGGCGGTTGGCATTCATGATATCGTTGCCGTATGACCACTGGAAGAAGATGCTCAGATCGATGCCTTTATATTCAAAGTTGTTGGTGAAACCACCTGTATGTATCGGAAGTCCGCGTCCGATAATCGTACGGTCGTTGGAGTCAACTACTCCGTCTCCGTTAAGGTCGGCATATTTGGGCATACCCGGCTGAGTGTTGGTCTCAGTAGAGTAGTGGGGCACTCCCGGTTTCAGGCTGTATGAGTTACCCGATTTGTTGAAGTCGTCGTACTTGTATGTACCTTCATAGACATAACCATACATCAGTCCCATCGGCAGACCGACTTTGGCGATGTAGCTGGACTGACCGTTGTAGTTCTGGTCGAATTGCGCGGCAGTCAGCAAGGCTGTCTGATTCTCCGACAATGCCAGTACTTTATTCTTATTGAATGAAATGTTGAAGTTAGTCGTCCACTTGAAGGCGCGTGTCTGGAAGTTGACGGTGTTCAGACTAAGTTCCAGACCATCGTTACGTACTTTACCGATATTCTTGGTAGCGCTGTAATAACCCGAAGAAAAAGGCAGGGAAGCGTCCAGCAACAGGTCGCGGGTGGTCTTCCGGTAAATATCCATCGTTATACCGATGCGTTCGTCGAAGAATCCGAGGTCGAGACCTGCGTTCCATTGTTCGGTTGTTTCCCATTTCAAATCCTTGTTGGGCAGAGAAGTAGGAACAACACCTGCATTCGTCGCATCATTGTCGAATGGATAGACGCCGCTTGGGAGGGAGTTTGTCGATGTATACGAACCGACTCTTGATTTCAATACCGCCAGCAGCGCATAATAATCATATTCGCCGATACGGTTGTTACCCGTGAGTCCCCAGCTCAGACGAACCTTACCGCTGGACAGTACACTTTTCAACGGCTTCATAAATTCTTCTTCCGAGAAGCTCCATGCGAGAGAACCGGAAGGGAAGTATCCGTAACGGTTGTCCTTGTTGAACTTGGAAGAACCGTCGGCACGGAAAGAAACGGTAGCGTAATATTTAGACATATAGTTGTAAGTCACACGTCCGAGGTATGATAACATCGCCCATGAAGACTTTGCCGAAGTGGTAGTACCTGCCTGTCCTTCGCTCATGCCTGCCATACCGAGTGATTCGTTGGGGATGTGCGTTGTGCGGAATGAATAAATCTCATAGTCCGAGTTCTGGAACGTGATACCTCCCAATACATTGAGGAAGTGTTTCTTTTTGATGTTAGTCTGATAAGTCAGGGTGTTTTCGTTCAGCCATGTCAGGCGTTCCTGGCGGGTTACCTGAGCATTTACTTTATCTGTAGAGGTAGGACCTCCGTAGCGGGTATTCGAGTTGTTGAACTGATCCTGCTTGCGTGAATCATAAGTATATCCGGCGGAAACTTTCAGTTTCAGTCCTTTCAGTACTTCGTATTCTGCGAATCCGTTCATTTGAAGATTGTTGGTATAGCTCTTCCGGTATTCGTTCTTCTGCGATTTGATCGGGTTGAAACGGTAGTCGTTGCTTGAATCTACGGCGTTGTCCGTTGAACTGTCCATCAGGAAGCTGAGCGGAGTGTCGGGGGAAGTCACCGGACGGTATCCCCATACGCTATAGAAAAGGTTGTTCATACCACTGTAAGAGGTGGATGATGGAGTACTACCTGTCTGGATAGAGCGTGAATAGTTGGTGGTCAGGCTCATGTTCAGTTTGCCGCGACGGACTACTGTGTTCATACGTCCTTGCATACGTTTGTAACCGGTTTCTATCAGCGTACCGTCCTGATCGAAGTAAGATAAGGAAGCATTGTATCGTACACCTTCCGTACCACCGGCAAGTCTGACCGTATGATTCTGCTGCCAGGCAGTCTTGAATATCTCGTCCTGCCAGTTATATTGCGGTATGTCTTTATAATCGTCCAGTGTCCATTGCTTGCCTTCGTAGTTCATCAGGTATGAGCCGGCGACGACGGTAGGATACATTTCATTCTGTAGCTTGACAAACTCATAAGCATCCATCATCGGAATAGTGCGGGTGACGTGCTGCACACCGAAACTACCGTCATAGGACAACTGTGCCCGTCCTACCTTACCTTTCTTGGTGGTGATGATGACAACACCGTTGGCACCGCGCGCACCGTAAATGGCCGTAGCCGACGCATCTTTGAGGAAGTCGAGCGACTCGATATCGGAAGGGTTCAGCGTGCTGGCTGCCGATGAATCTTCTATCGGGAAACCGTCGATAACGAACAGCGGCGAGTTTTCTTGTGTCAGTGAGTTGTTACCACGGATCACGATGCTCATGTTGCCGCCCGGCATACCTTCGCCCGAAGTTACGTTTACTCCGGCGATACGTCCGCCGAGTGCCTGGTCGAATGAAGCGACGGGAGCGGTAAGTACATCCGCCATGTTGGCTTTCGCCACGGAACCTGTAAGGTCGCGGCGGCGTACTTCCTGATAGCCGACAACCACTACTTCGTCCAGTGTTTTAGTATCTTCTTTTAATGTGATGACCATTGGTTTTTGCGAGTCCGCCTTTTGTTCTACGGTGACGTAGCCGATAAAGGAAATAACCAAGGTAGCGTTCTTTTGGGGGATGTTAAGAGTGAATTTACCGTCAAGGTCGGTGATCGTTCCCTGCGAAGTGCCTTTTACCTGAACACTGGCTCCGGGAACACCTTCTCCTAGATTATCCTTCACAGTACCTTTGACAAGTACTTGTGCAAGCACAAATGGAACAGAAAGCAGGAGCATTCCCAAAATGGAGAGCATCCTTTTTCTTGTCTGGTTGGATAGATGTTTTTTCATATATTAAAAATTAAGTGATTTTGTTGAATTTACGATGGCAAAGATATACGCATTGATTGTTCTCATATGGATAGAATTATTCAAGATTGATACAAAATAATACAAATCTGCTATTCTCATTGGTTATCTTGTCTTTACCGATTCAAGCAGTTCGGACAGCTCTCTGACAACTTCCGGATGCTGTTTCGCTACATTGTTTTTCTCCGATGGATCGGCGGATAAATCGTACAGCTGGGGATGCCTGTCATTGCCCAGTTCCATTTTTGTCCAGTATTCGATGGCGGGGGCGTCACTCGGTTCGATGTACTTCCATTGTCCTTTCACGATGGCGAGTGTATTATTGAGATTTTGCTGTACGATGTATTCACGACTGGTGTAGTCTTTTCCCAGAAGCGTGTTCAGATGTTCCTGACTGTCAGGAGCTGCGCCTTCCGGAAGCGGTTGTTTCAGTAAAGCGGCAAGTGAGGCAAAGATATCGATTTGTGAGAAGAGAGCCTGTTGCTTGTTCGGCTTCACTTTGGCAGGCCAGCGGACGATGAACGGAATGCGGGTTCCGGCTTCGTAAGCGCTGTACTTTCCACCACGGTAAATACCCATCGGGGTATGTCCGTTGAGGCGTTCAAAGGCTTGGTCCTGGTAGCCGTCGTCGATGACGGGGCCATTGTCGCTGGTGAATATCAGGATGGTGTTGTCCGTCAGCTGGAGGCTGTCGAGGGTGTTCATGATCTCTCCGATGGTCCAGTCGAGTTGCAGGATTACGTCTCCGCGGGTTCCCAGACCGCTTTTCCCGGCGAAGCGGGGATGTGGGACGCGCGGTACGTGTACGTCCTGCGTGCCCATATATAAGAAGAAAGGTTCTTCCTTATGGGAGACGATGAAGCTTTTTGCTTTATTGGTGATGATGTCGGCGATGTCCTCGTCTTTCCAGAGAGCGGACTTACCTCCGGTCATCCAGCCGATGCGGGGGATGCCGTTGATTATCGTATTGTTATGTCCCTGACTGGGTTTTAGTTTTACGAGCTCCGGGTTCTCTTCACCTGTAGGCCAGTCGCCTACTTTATGCTCGTAGTTCACTGTGATCGGGTCGTTCGGGTCGAGTCCTACCACGTGTCCGTTCTCGACGAATACACAGGGGACACGGTCTACGGTTGCTGGAATCACGAACTCGTAGTCGAAGCCGATACTTTGGGCGTTGGGGGTGATGTGGCCGTTGAAGTCGGTGCCTCCTTTCGGACCGAGTCCAAGATGCCATTTGCCGACAACTCCGGTGGCGTAACCTGCTTCTTTCAGCATATCGGCCATGGTGACGCAGGCGGTGTCGATGATTAGTTCCGAGTTTCCGGGGGCGATGCCTGTGTTCTCCTGTCGCCACGGGTACATGCCTGTCAGGAGTCCGAAGCGGGAAGGGGTACTGGTGGCGGAAGTTGCATAGGCGTTGGTGAACTGTACGCCCTGTCCGGCAAGGCGGTCGATATGGGGAGTACTGACCTTCGTTGCTCCATAGCAGCTAAGGTCACCTATGCCAAGGTCGTCCGCGAATATATAAATAATGTTAGGCTTTTGTGAGTTTTGTCCGTTGTCTTTTTGTACTTTCTGATTGCATCCGGTCAGCAGGGCTATACCGGGCAATAGCGGTAGTAAACGTGAGACATTCTTCATAATGTTGATCTTTTATGGAGTGATTACTGAACACAAAGATAAGAGGATTGGCGGAAATGAGTGAGCAGGAATGTACAGGTGTGATACAAAATAGTCCATTCTAAAGGGTTAAATGTTTCGGGGCTACGGATGCCTTTTCCTGACATCGTAGCCCGGATCTTGTGCCACTGCGATGGCACGGTCGTGCCAGCAGCGTGGCACAAGTGTGCCAACAGGAGGGAACTACTTTGGCATAGGTTCTCCTGTTACAAATGCTACTTGCTTACCTGTTTATGGGTTATTGATCCGTTTCTTCGTTCCCTTCTTCCTCTTTTTCTTCACCCTTGCGGTAGGCAAGCGGACTGACGTGATAAATCTCCTTAAAGCATTTACTGAAATAGCGGGAAGAAGAGAAGCCGATGCGGTCGGAAATCTCCGTAATGTTCAGCTCCGGATTGTTCCGCAGCATGACGGCTCCTTTCTTGAGACGGATACTTAATATAAAGTCGTTCGGTGTCTGACCGGTGACGGCTTTCAGCTTCGTGAACAGATTGGTACGTGCCATCCCCATTTCACGGGCGAAGATGTTGACGTTAAAGTCCGTATTATCTAAGTGCTGTTCGATGATGGCCATGGCACGGTCCAGCATTTCTTTATCCATCGGGTTAGTGGCAAGCATCTGGGCAAAAGCCTGTGGCTGTTTGCTGAATTTCTCCTGTAGCAACCGCCGTGAGTTCACCAGATTGTTGCAACGGGAGATCAGGAGATTGGTATTGAACGGCTTGGTGATATAATCGTCCGCGCCGATCTTTAATCCTTCAATGTTGTGTTCCACGGCTGTGCGTGCCGTCAGTAGTACTACCGGGATGTGACAGGTGTTGAAGTCCGTTTTGATCTGTTTGCAGAGTTCCGTACCCGACATACGTGGCATGACAACGTCACTCAGTATGATGCTTGGCATATCTTTCTGTATGATATCCAGTGCCTCTACACCGTCGGAAGCGGTGGTGACCTGATAGAACGTTTCGAAGATACCTGCCAGCATTTGCTTGATGGATTCGTTGTCTTCCACTATCAGCATTTTCGCATCTTCGATGCGTTTGTTGTCTTCCTCCTTCCATTCGGAATCGGGCAGTATTTCTACGGTTGGAACGATTGTTTCCGGTTGTTGCTGAATGTTGGTGTCGGCGTTGTCCCGTATGATTTGTTCCTCAGTAAAGTGCTGGTTGCCCGATTTCAACGTAATGATAAAACGGCTTCCCTTGCCCGGTTCGCTCTCTACACGGATGGTTCCGTGATGAAGTTCGATGATACCTTTTGTCAACGCCAGTCCGATGCCTGTGCCGGCTCCGGTATTCAGCGAGTCGAGGCGTTCGGTCTGGTAGAAACGGTCGAATATCTTGTCGATCTCGGCGGCGGCAATGCCTGTTCCCGTGTCTTTGATCTCGATAATGACGTATTTATCCTCCTGCGATACGTTGATGGAGATGGTATCTTCCGCTTTCGTATGCTTCAATGCGTTGGACAGCAGATTGTTCACTACCTTCTGCATCTGCTTCTGGTCGTACCATACTTCAATATCATCCGACTGCTTGTTGAACTTGAAATTGATTTGCTTGCTGCTGGCGTATTCAAGGAATAACAGATAATTCTCGTACAGGAAGTTCACCAGATTATGTCGGCTGACTTTGATTTTCATGTGCCCTTGTTCCTGCTTGCGGAAGTCGAGCAGTTCCGTAATTAGTTCACGCAGTTGGAGGCTGTTTTTGTAAATTCCCAATATCTTGTGATAAATATTAGGTGTGAATGTCTGTACTTGCAACAGCGTTTCTACCTGTCCCACGATCAACGTCAGCGGAGTGCGGAATTCGTGGGAGATGTTGGTAAAGAAGCGCAGCTTGGATTGGTTTAATGCTTCGAGGTCTTCGATGTGCTTCTTTTCATATTTCAGTGACTCACGCAGTTTGATGCGGGAATTGTAGTTCTGAATGAGATACCATAACAGACTGACGGTACAAATGGTGTAAATCAGATAAGCCCACCATGTCTCATACCAAGGCGGTAATACACGGATCAGTAGTCGGGCTTCTTCGATACCGTCTCCGTCCGACTTGATGACGAGCGTATATTTGCCCGGATTCAGGTTGGTATAAGTGATAAGCGTCTGTTTGCGGTCGGTGTGATTCCATTCGTCGGAGAAACCTTCGAGGCGGTAGACGATTTCATTCCTGTTGGCAGGGATGAAGTTGGAAGTGGCGTATTCTATGCTGAACATGGATTGGTCGGCTTTCAGGCTGATTTCCGGTGTATAGGCGATGGACTGTTCCAAGATGCCGGTGTCGTCTCCGGCAGTGATCTCCTTTCCGTTGACCAGCAGGCGGGAAAGGATGATGCTGTAGGACTTGGGCGTAAAGTGCAGTTTCTTTTCCCAGAAAGAAATCATGCCTTGGATGCCGCCTAGAAATACTTCTCCGTCATGCGTTACGAACAATGCGTTTTCGTTGACGGCAGTCAGCGGGAATCCGTTCTCTGTACCGTAGTTGTAAAACTTCTTTTGCGGATAGTCAAACTGGGAGAATCCCTGATTGGTAATCAGCAGCAAGTCTCCCTTTTGTATGGACGACTCGAATACTTCGTAGATACAGTCGCTGGATAGTCCGTCTTTCTGCATGTCGAAGTTTTCGAAGTCGTTGCTCTCCTTGCGGTAACGGTCGAGCCCGCTTCCGGAAGTGGAGAACCACAGGTTGCCGTTGCTGTCTTGCATGATGTTGTTGACATTGTTGTTGCTGAGAGTGTTCGGAATGGAGGGATTGTGTGCATAGTGGGTGAGCTTGCCGGTGTCGAAGCGGTAAGAATATACGCCCTCTCCGGTAGCGGAAACCCATAGCGTTTCGTCCTTGTCGATGTAGAGGCTGGCCACCATACCGATATTTCTGCCTTCTTTGGTATCCTTGAAAAGATGTTCGCAGGTGCCCGTTGCCGGGTTGAAAAGGCAGACTCCGTTTTGTGTGGCGATGATCAGTTTGTCTCCGTAGGGCACGATGTCGCGTACAATATCCGAGGGCAGTGTGGCCGGGTCGCCCGCTTTCATCCGGTAAACGGTAAAGCGGTTGGTGCGCAGGTCGAGTTTGTTCAGTCCTCCCAAGTGTGTGCCGATCCACATAATCTCCTCTGTCCGGTCGTAATAGATTGCCTTGACGTTGTTGTGCGAGATACTGTTCTTGCCTTCTTCGTGGCGGTACCAGCGATAAGTATTGTTTTTCCGGTTGTAGACGTTCACACCACCGCCTTCGGTGCAGATCCATAAGTTACCGTCTTTGTCTTCCGTCATTCTGCCGACGATGGGACTGCTTAATCCTTCTTTCTCCGTGTCTCCCACTTTATAGCGGGTATAGATTTCATATTCCGGATTGAAGTAGTTGACGCCGCCAAAGTAAGTTCCCAGCCATAGGGTTCCCTGTTCGTCTTTCACGATACACCAGATGGAAGAGTGGGTGAGTCCGTCGGGTTTGTTGTCATTGGCGGTATAAAGTTGGAACTGTCCTGTGCTTTTGTCGTAGCGGTTCAAGCCGTGGAAAGTTCCGATCCATAGATTTCCCAGATTATCTTCGCAGCAGCTTCTGACAAAATCGGAACATATACTGTTCGGATTCTTCGGGTCGTGGCGGAAGTTGTCGATAGTGCCGTTTGTGCGGATACGGTAGAGCCCTTCCTCCCAGCTGCCAATCCACAGTTCTTTGGATGAGTCTTCGTAGATGCTGGCTATGTTTCCTTTCGTGATGGGCTGAGAGAGTTGCTTGTCGTCCGACAGGCAGTAAACACCATTGCTGGTGGTTCCCATCCACAGGTTTTTCTTCTCGTCCAGATGGAGGCAGGATAGGTTAATGTCTTTCCCGGCAAGGTGGTAGTAAAGGTCGAAGTTGTTCGTGTTCTCGTTGAAAACGAATACTTCTTCTCTTTTTCCGATATATAGTTTTTCGTTGTAGTAGATAGCGTCCACATTGCCTTGCAGTAGGGTTTTGAATCGTTGAGTGGTCATGTCAAATTCGGCTACACCGTCGGTGCAAAGCAGGTAAACCTTCCCGTTCTTATTACCTGTGATACGGAGTACGGTATTGCTGAACAGACTGTTCGGATCATTCTTCTTGAGCTTGAAACTTTTGATATCGTTACCGTTATAACGGTTCAGCCCTTCGCGCGTACCTATCCATATAATGCCCCGTTCGTCAATGTACAGGCTGTTGACGGAAAACTGGGAAAGTCCGTCATCTGTGGTCAAATGGCTGAAAGTAATATTTTGTCCTAACGTACGGACAGCAGTTACGCTTAAAAATAGCAGAAATAAAAGGATTGTTTTTCTCACTAATTCGGTTGTTTAGGGTATTACTAATGGCAAATATATTGTTTTTATTTGATTTTCGGGAACCTTATTAGGAGAAAGTAACTATATTTGTATCCTCCAAACGAAAGATATATGAAAGTAAAGAAAATTAGTTCTGCTAATGTAGAGGCTTGTTCGCTTCCTAAATTATTTGATGAGGAAAAGATAGATTTCCAGCCGGTTCAGTGTGTCAACTGGGCTGAATATCCTTACAAGCCAAAAGTAAGTTTCCGGATTGCGCATACCAAAGATTCTATTCTGTTGCACTTCAAAGTCAGAGAAGAAAGTGTACGTGCCAAGTATGGAGAAGATAACGGTTCTGTATGGACTGACTCTTGTGTGGAATTCTTTTCCTGAAAGCTCCGGTGAACGGTGAAATTCCCGCCTCATAGCCACTACGTAGTCCTGCTGGTCCTGTGCCAGTTCTTTTATCTTACTGGATTCCATTCATTTCCTCCTGCTTTTGTTTGTCAGGCTGCGCAAACCTGTCATTTAACTGATTTCCTGGATGCATCTCATATCTGCATTGTACTAAAAAAATACGCTGAAGCAAAAAGGCATTTGTTTCCTCTTAATGGAAAAATCTAAAACTTGTTTCCTGAAACTGGATTTTTTTCTTTTCAACACCTGCTTTTGGCCCCGCCTGAAAAACTGCAGAAAAAAATCGCGGTTTTGTTGATTTATACGAAACTTTTTGCTATCATAAAGTCATTAAAAATACAGTTGGATCCTTACTTTAATCTATAAAAGGAGTGGCTTAATCTATGTCCCAGATCAGTACAGAAATCGGAAAACAGATCCGCACTTTCCGCAAAAAACGCAAAATGACACTGGAAGCCCTTGCGGCTGTTATCTGCAAAAGCAAATCTACTGTTTCCAAGTATGAAAACGGGGAGATCCCGGTAGATATTGAAACATTATATGAAATTGCCTCTGCTTTGCAGATCCACGTAGAGCAGCTGCTCTACTGTCCGCCACGCCATGCCAACCTGCCGGACAGCAAAAACAGTCCCGCCTTTTTCGCAGGCTGCTCCCAGTTTTATGCCTATGTATATGACGGAAGAAATAAGCAGCTGATCCGCTGCGTCTTTGATGTGCTTTCAGAAACCGATACATCAAGTTATAAGATCATGATGTATATGAATTTTAAAGATTTTGAAAATTACAAGCTGTGTGAAAATACATACTGGGGCTATATTGAGCATTTTGACGCCCTGACCAATATCCAGCTGACCAACCAGGACAGCCCGGTAGAAAAAGCCAGCGCACAGATCCTTGCTTCCTATCTGGATACAGATACAAAATGGGGACTGTTCAATGGTTTTTCCAGCCGTCCCATGATGCCCATCGCTACTAAAATGCTGTTTTCAAAAACAAAACTCCCGGAAGACGAAGC